>Ga0208764_10002182_pt1 | contig 12383 bp, 8 predicted proteins | sample ETNtaG_18_FD_185762 | JGI IMG/M metagenome (GOLD analysis project Ga0208764, IMG submission 185762) | Marine microbial and viral communities from oxygen minimum zone, Eastern Pacific Ocean - ETNP201302SV91 (SPAdes) (version 2) | ecosystem: Environmental > Aquatic > Marine > Oceanic ... | reverse complement strand
CTGAGTTTGGAAAAAGATCGCTATGCATTGGTTCCAACCGATTTCGAAGGCCACTCCAATTACGGCCGCGCAACAATTGTTGACGTTCAATACGGTGACATGGAAGGCTATCTTGTTGAAATTACAGAAGCTCTCAAACAAACTGGAAACAAGTTGTTTGTCGCCCGTGGCCATGGCGTGTATGCATTGGGTGCAGATTTGCTGGAAGCCTGGGGTCATGCTGCAGCCTTTGAGCACAGTATGCGAATCCTATATCTTAGTGAATTGGCGGACCTTTGAGTTCCGCCACCTTGATTGAGCGTCAACCTCGGCGAATACCAATGAGTGACACACCATTGGTCATCGATGTCGTCGATAATGGCGGTCAGTGGACACACCGTGAATGGCGTATGTTACGATACCTTGGAGTGGACACTCAAATTATTGGCAATAACACACCAGTCTCTGATCTTCGACAATTAGACGGCTTGATTCTATCAGGAGGTGCTGCACGAGTGGGCCTTACGGGTGAATTGGGTAATTGCGCGGCTTACTTAGAGTTGAATTTACCAATCCTGGGTATTTGTGCAGGGCACCAATTTATGGCTGGCTTCTATGGAGGTGGTGCGTCGGAAGCACCAGCCCCTGAATTTGGTGAAGCAAACATCACGCTGGTCAATGGCGGAGGCAAGATCTTCGCAGGAACTCCCGATGCGCAAGTCGTTTGGGAATCGCACAATGATGAAGTCAGTGTTCTACCCGAAGGATTCTTCATTACAGCTAGCAGCAAATCCTGTGAAGTTCAGGGAATGGAAAATGAATCAGGGGACCGATTTGGCTTGCAATTCCATCCTGAAGTAAATGATTCTGAGTACGGTCAGAACATGTTCCAAAATTTCATTGAGATATGTAGAGAATCACGTGATTCCCAGTGATTCATGGACTTTTCTCGACTTCTCATAGGCGACGGTTTCAAATGGGAGAGGTAGGTCGGCGAATTCGATGGCTAAGACGGTTACCTACAAGTGTCTGCGTTGTGGACACATCGATGAATTTGAGGGTACACGAACTGGAATTGCATGCAAGGCATGCGGATTCCGAATTTTTACCAAGCCACGACGTCAGGGTCACAAAACCCTAGATGCGATTTGAAGCGTCTTGTTGAAAGACTGCGACATTCTCGCTGTTGTTGATGGCCTCGTGGCTCTCCACTCACGCACCCAAACGGTTTGACACATTGGCTGTGCCTGAACAAATTCGTGACCAATTCATTCGAGCCAGTTCAACTGGCGACCCACCACATTTACTGATTACGGGACCTGCTGGTGTCGGTAAAACCGCTGCATGGCGCCTTGTTGCCCGCCAAGTACTGGGTCCTGGGTGGAAATCGACTTGCCACATCCTCCAAGCTCGTGATTTATCACGTCAGGCGGGCGCAATGAAAACCTTCGAGGAATTTTTGCGACCCGCAGGTCTACATTCATCAGACACTTTAGCAAGTCGAACAAGCCTCGACGCATTTGATCGAAATATGTGGACTGGCGATGTTGGCGAGGCACCTTGTGGAGAGGAGACTCAAATTGAATTTGGCCGCGCACCAGTCAGCCGACTAATCGTCATTGAAGATGCGGATCACTTGGGTGCCAAACGTCAACCCTACCTTCGACGTATGATGGAATCAGAGTCACACACCACACGTTTCATTTTCACCGCACGCGCACCCAGTCGGATCATCGATGCTCTGAGAAGCCGAATGCAACATATTCGAATTCCCCCAATTCATTCGGACGAAGTAGTCGCAACGATTCGCAAAGTCGCCTCCTTGGAAAACATCACACTCGTCGAGGGCATGCCCGAAGACATCGCACACATTGCTGATGGGAATTTGAGGAAAGCATTGTTCACAACTGAATTACTGGCCCGCCGTCAAATGACCAGTGAAAGAAACAGACTCTACGAGGTGGTTTCAGCAAGCACGCTACAACATGCCCGCCGCATGATCGAGTTAGCCCTTCGGGGCCGAGTCATAGAATGGCGCTGGGAAAAGCAAGGAAGCCGCAACGTCAAGACATTGGAAGGAGCCATGGGTCAATTGGATGAGATGATGGGCGTACATGCGTTGGATGCAGAAGACATTGTACATCAAATCCATATGGAACTTGTCGGCAATCGCCTCATGCTCCCCCCTCCTCTGCGTAACGAAATGCTTGATGCCCTTGCCGAATGCGATACATCACTGCGACGAACAATCCACCCTCGAATTCAGATTGAACATTTTTTGCACCAGGTTTCGGCCGCAGGTCGCCAACATGGATTGGCTCTGAATTGAGCAATAGAAGCGGGCGCGGCAGGATTTGAACCCACGGAACCCGGCTTAGGAGGCCGGTGCAATATCCAGCTATGCGACGCGCCCACCCTCCCCTCTTGCTCGACATTCAAGGAGGTTACGGCAGCATCAAGCGTCATCCTGATGACCTATCACCACCTCACCTGTACTGTTACGATGCAGAATGATGACAGTGGTGTAATTCTCCCTCGCCCTTATGGTGAAGCTTTCGATATTGACGATGGCTTGGATGAATTAATTGCAAGTCGCCTTAACAGAATGGAAAAGTGGCGTAGATTTTGGGGACGTTTAGCGAATACTTGGTTCTTCACCCTTATCCGTAATATGATGCCCACAATGGCTATTTTCACAGCGGTTGCAGTGATGGCCCTTCCGGACAAAGTAGACCCTTCAGTTGCTGCCTTTGTGTCAGCGTCCCTCACATTTTTCTTCATCAGCCCATCAGTCATCACGAGTAACTTTTCACTCTGGGTGGGGTTAGATCGATTAGGTGCCCGGGGCAGAACCAGAGATGAACGGGATAGCAGCATCGAGAGGATTCTGAATACACTCACTGAATCACGTTTACACGAACATATGCGATTTAGCAATCTACTTGCGTATTCTTTCTTACTTTGGCTCGCTGACCGATTCCCACTCGGTGACGAAACTCGCGGACTTCTTTTGGTAGGGAGCATCCTTGCCGCCAGTATCGCAGTTGCCCACTCGATTTTGGTAGAACGACGGACACCAAACCATTCTGATGACTTACCGTTCCTTGTCCATCATGCCCCCAGTCAACACAAGAGTACTCTACAAGACCCTTTGACTGAGATTTTGGTTGCACACCTTGATCCAGAAAGCGCTAGCCGATTTACCCTGTGGAAGCAAAGTATTGTTGGTAATTTCACCAAGAAGAAGAACCCAAACCAATCGATTGAACACATTTTACATCTCGTTTATTTACACGGGCAGAATATGATTTTGCACAATCAATTGGTCCAAGAATTTGAAAAATTAGTGGGCCCGAAAAAGGTCAAAGATTTAATTCTTGAAAATCCCCACCTCGACCTCCCAACATTATCTCGATTGATGGGACATACACGGGCTTGGCAAAGTGATTTATTTAGGCAGATTGATCGACTTCAATTCGGCCTCATGGATCACAATGAATCAATCGCAGGTCATTCTTGGAGACTTGATGCAAGCCTCCCACTCCGGTGCGGAGAATCACGTGGAGACTTGTTTGTAATGGTCAACAATTTGGGTTCTAAATCAACCCCGATTGAACTTGAAGTCCATGTCCCCGATGGCCAACCATCTAGGCAAAGATTCCGCCTTACGCCTGTGCCGATGACACCACCAGATCACCCCTTGCCCATGTGGTCAAATGATGAAGAAGACGTTGTTACATGGCTCAGTAATTTGGTTGGCACCGCTCATGTACTGTGGCTCGGAGTCGCTTGGGCTGACGATATCGAAGGTAGACGACCGATTCGAATTACCATTAGACACGTCGATGGTCAAACAATCAGTTCAGATACACTGTGGACCCATGTCCATCCACGTTCGAGCGGTGGAGAATCTCTTCGACGCCGTATGGGCGTTGCTCGTACTGTTGCACGTCGCTGGCAAAATCAGGCCCTCACACATTCCGACCGTTCAAAATTCATCGCACCGTAGGTGCGAGGGGGTTAGGGATGCATCAGAGGGGGTGCGTTTATGATGCCCCTTCAATTGGACAAGACCGTTAGGTGAAATCATGCAGGCATGGGACGTAGTCATCGTTGGCGGCAGTATTGCTTCGTTGCGGGCTGCAATTGCAGCATCTGATGCAGGCGCGACAACAACAGTCTTGAGTCCATCAGCCCTTTCAGCATACGTCGATGATGCCATGAGTTGTGGCATAGCAACATCCTCTGGAGAGGCAGACCCCTCGACACATGCGGCTGACACACTCCGAGTGGGAGCAGATTTGTGCGAAACTGATGTTGTCACAACGTCTACAAATTCAGCAGTATCTCACCTTGCAGAATTAGAGAAGTGGGGGCTTAATGTTCGACGGGATCGAAGAGGCACTCCACACCTTGGGCAATTACCAGGGCAATCCAACCCGCGTACGGCAAGTACTGGAGATTCAACTCTTCGCGAGGTCCGCTCAATACTAGAGGAACAATGCATCAAGCGAAACATTCCACGTAGAGGGGATGTAGAAATTCTCAACATCGTGATGGGTGGAGATCGGGCTACTGGCCTTATCGCATTAGATGTCCAAACGGGCGAGATTTTTGGGATTCAAGCCAAGTCAATTTTATTGGCAGGCTCTGGTTTCCAAAGCGCTTGGAATGGTGATGGTATTGCAATGGGCACCGCCGCATCACTTGCATTGCGTTCAGGCATCCCTCTTGCAGACCTTGAGTTCACATCCATGCACCCATTAACTGTCGCTGAAACATCCTTATGTATTCCATTAGATGTTCTAGGCTCAGGAGGAATTGTCAACGGCGCCGATGGCCAGCCAATGGCTACAGAAGCAGGACCCGATGCTCTAGCCTATTCGATTATCGAGGCAGGCGGTGCTTCATTAGACCTCACTGGAATTTCACGTGATGATTCACCATGGTTTGCAGGAATTGCGAAGTCACTGTCATCCCGTTGTGGAATTGATTGTACAATGGAATCAATTCCATTAATGCCAACCGTTGGGCCGACCATTGGCGGAATTCCTACCGATGCATCGGGGCAAGCGATTAACCGGGCATGGGATGCACCCCTTCAGGGACTTTTCGCAGCAGGCGATGCTGCTTGTTCCGGATTGCATGGTGCGGCATTGAACAGCGGAGATCACCTATTGGGTGCACTTTCCAGCGGAGCAACTGCAGGTTCGACAGCAGCAACACACGCATACTCTACCAAGCACTCGGCATCAACTGCAATTTCAGTTGCATTGTCTGAAGCGCACCATTCCCATGATGCAATGTTGACAGAAGCTGGGTCCGAAGGAGTCAGCCCTGGGGCAGTTCAGTCAAGTTTAGCTAACACCATGCGGGCCCACATGGGCATAGAGCGTGATGCAGCCGGCTTGTCCAGTGCCGCATCTAAAATCCAGGAACTCCGTGAAATTAATTTGAGCATTAGCGACGGAAGTCCAGTAATGAATACAGAAATGGTTTCCATGATTCGAACACAGGGTTTGTTGTCAGTTGCATCCGCTGCAGTATCTGCCGCTTTGGCACGAGAGGAAAGCCGCGGTACCCATGTACGAACAGATTACCCAAAGACCATCGCCAAACTCGCAAAGCACTCACTCTCCAGTGACGATGGTACCGTTGCCAACCTCAAACTCCGCAACTAAATGCGCTTTTGTGGTAACCAATGATAAGAGGCGAAGACACCTCCGTCTAAACATGCGAATGAACCAAAAGAGCACCCCTACGTTCTTCGCAACCTTTTGCATCTGCCTTTTCCTATCTGGATGCTTGTCTTCAGAAACCTCAGAAGACCCCGAGGAATGGATTGCTCTGATTAACCCCATTATAGAGGCGGGTGACCACCCCCCAGTTGTTGCTAATATCCGAATAATCGATGGACCATCGGGTCAAATGATTGTGTATACCGAACCCTTGGAAGGAACATTTAGCACTGTATCCCCTTCATCATGCACTGCATATCATTCTGATGAATGCGTTTTTGAATCATACAATTTGACAGAAAACTCCACTTTTGCACCTGTGCGAATTACCCACGGTTCGGTCGGAGAAAACAACACTTCTGTTTGGATCATATCTGACATTGGAATATTGTACCCTTCTAACGAAAAACAAGGCAGGGTCATCCTTTACGACTATCACTCACAAGAATCAACTACAGTAATCGAAGGCATTGGTCGTACGGTTTGCGCTGAACCTGGAGATTTTGATGGTGATGGCGACGATGACCTCACACTCTGTGAATTTGGCCACGATGAAGGAACAGTATCCTGGCTTGAAAACGAAGAAGGAAATTGGACTCAACACATTTTGGACCCCCGTCCAGGGAGCATTCAGGCCATACCCGTAGATGTGGATGGCGACGATGACTTGGATATCGTAGCCGTGCTATCTCAGAACGTCGAAGAAGTCATGTTGTATCGAAACGATGGCACAGGTAATTTCACCTCAGAATCACTCTATCACTCGAATTTGACGTATTATGGGATGAGTGGTCTACGCATTGCTGACTTAGACAAAGATGGAGATAATGATATCATTTTCACCAATGGAGATACGATGGATTTTGACACACCATCTGGTATTAACCCGAATCATTTGCATGGTGTGGCTTGGTTAGAAAATGACGGCGATGGAGAATTCACTTATCATGATCTCACTCGCAATTGGGGTGCTTACGACACCGCTTTTTCAGATGTGGACAACGACGGGGACCTTGATATAATTCTGATTTGTTTACAGACGGACGATCAATTCCCTGCTGAAACCGAGCGAACACAAATCATTCTTCTTGAACAACAAGATTCGTCATGGGTCCGCCATGATGTCGTGACATTTAGCCCACACAGAATGTTGACAATCACCCAGGACAAATATAGCGGCAGTTTTCTCGTCGCGAGCCATGATCCATTGAATCAGGGAGGCAACCTGTTTACACTTGCCGAATTGTTCATCTTCCCAACACATATGCTGGAATTAGATTAAACATAGATGCCATCATCGGATAGACATGGAAGAGGCCACGCTGTTCACCAAAATCATACGCGGTGAAATACCGTCTTCGAAAGTAGCTGAAGGCGAGACATGGTATGCATTCCTCGACATTTACCCAAGACGAACGGGCCACACATTGGTGGTTCCAAAAGAACAGGCGCAACGGATTGCTGATCTCTCGCCCGAAAGTCTTCATGGATTGATGGAAGGAGTCGTCGAAGTTCAGAGGCGTTTGTCAGCAGAGTTTGGCACACAAGATTTCTCCGTAGGGGTACACGATGGCCCTACAGCAGGACAAGAAGTGCCCCATGTTCACATCCATGTTTGTCCACGAACGTTCGGCGACGGCGGCCTCACACTGATGGCTTGCTGGCCAGATTCACCATTACCTGGCGGAGATCCTGACTTTGCCATATTGGCTGAACTATCCGAGCGTCTCCAAGCTCATTGATATCGACTCAACAGGTGTGGTATGATGGCGAAGAAAACAGTTCAATCTGGTGACGATGGGGCGTTAGATCACCACGGAGAGATTCTCCCCACACTGTCCAAAAGCGCCTCCCAAATCGATGTTGAAAAAATCGAGAGTAAGAGGCGCCACTCAGCAAAACCGGGCGACCACCCAGGTGTTCTTTGGTTCTACAACCTCATCATAAGTTTGTGCCGATTGGCAATGAAGCAACAATTTCGAACCATCGAAGTGACGGGCCAGAAACACATCGCCGAAGATGCTGGCATCCTCACAGTCGGCTGGCATACCAACGCTCTAATCGATCCAACTGCGATTGTAGTGACCCAACCGAAGACATTGGTTTTTGGCGGCAGACACGATTTGATTACACGACCAATCATAGGCCCAATCACTTCAATTTCAGGTTCCCAACCAGTCATCCGCCAAGCTGAACTTGCTCGGGGCGGAGCATCCAGTGAAGCAGCCAAGAAAATCAATTCCAAAACAATGCTAACACTTGCAGAATGTATTGCCCATGGTCATGGCACGGCATTATTTCCAGAAGGCACATCGCATGAAGATTCGAAGATGCGACGACTCCGTACAGGCCCTATGCGTTCAGTCATCGCCGCCAATTCAATTGCCCACGAGAAGGGACTGCCTGAACCACACTTGTTGCCAGTTGGCCTTCACTATCGCGTTTCATGGTACTTCAGAACGGATGCTTGGGTTGAGTATGGAGATCCCATTCGACTTGATGATGCAATCCATCCTGAAGATGATCGCAAGCGATTGATGGCGGGCGAATGGGTAGAAGCACCATCCGACAGAGTCAACAAATTACGAGATCAAGTCCGAGAAAGGCTTGCTCCGATGACCCCTGATGCTGAATCGTGGGATGAACACCGCACATGGCACATCCTTGGACACACGCGGGCAATCGCGTCTGGACACCCCCTCAACACTTGGCGGGAAGAGGTCCTCGCAGCGCGCAAGGTTCGGGAAGAAATTAGAGAAGGCAATCGTACTTTGACCCCGTTACAAGCCACGGCTGAGAATATAGGGAAATCCCTCCATTCTGTTGGTTTGGATGGACGGGCCCTCGATTCGAACGGACTACGTAAAGCACGAACAGCTGAGCACCTCGCCATTCTTCCTGCCTTGCTTTTAGCGATTCTTGCAGCACCTTTGACACTGTTTGGAAGTGGAATCATGATTCTCATTGGGAAAGTACTCGGCGACAGCACCGATGAAGGACTCGATGCTCGAACCACCTATCATTTCCTCGCTTCTCTTCTTGGGCCGCTGATTATTTGGCCCATCCCAATCGTAATTTTCATCATAGCAGCCATATTTGGCCCTTGGACAATTCCGGCCTTGCAGATTCTCATTACCGCGCTACTACTCCCGCTCGCATTCCATCTGTCCAACAAGGTTGCCATCATTGCATGGGATTTGCATGTCGTATCTCGTGATGCTCGCCGCCTCAATCGATTGCGTCGGGATTCTGAATCACAATCTATTCGCAAAGACATCGTCGATTTGCTCGCTGCGCTGAAATAGGTTGCCGCCCGCCACCCATCCATGGCGGCCCGTGAAATCGAAGAGCGAGTTCGAAATTGGCTATCTGGAGAGGGTCTTGAAATTAAGGAACGCAAGGATCCACGCGCTAATTTCCATTTTCTAGTTCGATACCCGCCCACCAAACATGGACATTTGTTCAATGTCTTATCACCAAAGGAACGAAACCTCCTCGTCATCTCAAGCGTGACCCAAGTAGACTCTGGGCAGCAAGATGAGATGAAGAAGCACGCAGAGACCGATCCAGATGGTTGGGAAGAATGGCTTCACGAAACTCGTCTCCAATTGACCCGTTCTCATGTTGATTGGGTTTTGCATGTAGGCCACGGGGAAGGAAAACCCGGCCCCCTTCAAGCATTCAATCTTTCAATGCCGACTTGGTTTGATGGAGTCACCCAGAACGAAGTAATGCAAACCCTGCGTCGCTTGTGGCTATCGAAATTATCCGTGATTCATGAGATTAAATTCTCATATGGCCCCGGAATTGGAAAGCCCGGACCAGTCGATGATTGGGCCAAAGGTGGACCTCAACCTAGGCCCGACACCGCCCACTCAACCGACGAGGTTGAAACCGACGAAACAGGTGGTTTCGGCACGGGATTCGACCCTTCAGAATGGGCATAATCATCTCATGCGCGCGCTCGCGCGATTCTGACCGCTAAGGGGTTCGGTTAAGTAGGAGGGAAATGGCGTTTCCAAAGTGCTGGAGATAGTCTTCAGGGGGCCGAATAACATGAACAACCACAAACACAGCAGCATCACATTGGTGATGATTTTCGTAATGAGTACGTTATTGATTGGTTATACACCACCAGTTGCACAAGGCGCATCAGTCGTAATCACTGATGCTGTGCAACTTGTAGATGGTGGATCAGTCAACGAACGTATGGCATCAATGACAAGTGACAGCGAAGGAAATATCCACGTCGTATGGACTCGCAACACGCAGCATTTGTATTACACAATGCTCAATCCTCGTGCCCAGACAGTTATCGATGTCACACAAATTTCCAATGGTGGCGGTCATCGTGCATGGCACCCCGATATTGCCATCGATTCAGAAGATCGCATTCACGTGATTTGGACCAACAAGGCCAGCCAACACGAAATCCTGTATACGCTCCTCGACCCTAGTTTGGACGACCAAGATGGCACTTCTGCCGATGATGGCGTAATTTCTATCATTGAGGATACCGAAGTTGTCCGACGCCAACAGAATCGCGATTGGCCAGCGATTGCAGTTGACAGCCAAGACAATGCCCACCTCGTGTGGGAGGATTCCTTTGATCGACACGACAAGTACTTCCAGCAGCCCCAGATTTACTACAAGTTCTTGGAAATCGATGAAGCATCTCGCACAGCGATCACAGCAATTGACAGCACCCTTCTAACACCAATCATTGGCCACAAAGGCCACCCTGACATTGCCATTGATGCGGATGACTTGGTGCAGATTGCATGGGACGATACACGTGGCGGTAAGGTGGAGATTGTAGCTCCAATCGACACCTCTGGTTCGATGTATTCAGAATGGGCAGACATGTGCGTTGTCTTTTACGGCGGCACATGGTCTAACGGTGGTTCGTTCCAAGGCATCAAACCAATGCTGATGGAAGCAAACATCTCGGTCTTTGAGACACTGTATGCACTCGGTGGATTCTATCCGAGTGCTGCAACTAGTGGTGCATGCGCTGGTCAGCCACATCACGAGAACCCTCGCGCCAATCACCTCGATATCGGTGACGATTCCGGCGGCCTCATCAAGTTGCACAGCACCATCTACAACGGCGGCGCTCAAAGCGGCGGGTATCAGGGAGAAGACTGGGGCCCAGGCAGTACATGGGCGTGCTTGTCATGGGTAGATGCTCAAGGACAAGTTCCAGGCAATCCACCCACAACTCACGATCACCACTGGAACCCGAATGCAACAAAGATTGTCATTCCAATCAGTGACGAAGGCCCCAAGGGTGGAGACCCTCCTCAACAATCAGATGACATTGCCAGTATCAACGAGGCACACGACGCCTGTGTTGATGCCGGAGTCATTCCAGTCGGTTTGTATGGTTCCTCATGGGGAGCAAACAATCAGGTAGCCAGCCACATGCACGATCTTTCAGAATGCCCGAACGGCCAGGTCAACACGAACCCACGAATATGTCCGGGTTCAACCACTCGAAACACTGACGCTGGTGGTCAAGTGTATGCATTCCCAGCATCGGGAAGTAACAACATGGCTACACTTGTTGAAGCCATGGTATTCCTTGCAACCAACAACAGCCGTGAAATTTACATGACAGTTCTGGATCCATATGCGAAGATTCAGAATCCAGCACCCGGTTGGGTTTACGGCGATTCTGGAACAGATGAATCCAACAATCGATACACAGAGGATTTGGGTCCAAGTCAGGATTCCAATGGCTACGGGCACCTCGTGGTCGTCAATGACACTCGCATCACCCTAGATGACGCATTCAGTCTACACCCATCATTGGCAATCGACAACAGTGGCGATACCCACCTGACATGGATGGACACCCGTGATTACGGATTTGACAAGGACGACAACTACGAGGTATACTACACTCGCCTCCGCCTCCGCGGTGCAGCAGAGTGGGACGGTGTATCAGGTGGTTTGCCAACCTACGGAATCAAGAAGATTGTCGACACTAGAATCTCATACGTTGAAGGAGCCAATAATGTCAATCCGAATGATTACTACAGAGCATCATCATACATGCCACAAGTGATTGCGGACAACCAGAATAACATTCACATGTCTTGGCTTGAGAACTCAAATACATCTCAAGGTGAATCAATCATGTATACTCGATTGAATCATACCAATGATGTCGGTGATTGGCCATTGAACAGCATTGCTGCAGCAGTACTTGATCCATGGGAGCGTGTTGACGTATCTGAGTGGCACAGTGACAAACTGGGCCCAAATAGCGGCCGTCAACCCGAACTTTCTCAGCCACCAGCATTTGCGAATGACCTTGGTAGCGGAGCCCATATTGCGTGGTCTGATACCAATAAATGCAATGAGAATTCAAACAATGGTGCGTACACGCTTTGTTACACTCACGTACTTACAGGCCAAGTCGATGTTGAGCTGGCCGATGATGAGACGTACTATCACGTAATTGAACCGGGTGAACAGACAATTTACAATTTAACAGTGAACAATTCAACTCCAGGTCCAATTGATTTGGTGTCGGATACATTTTCTGTGAATCTTTCAGGTGTTCCTGTGAATTGGACTGCGAATTTATTCTTCGCCGATAATCACACAGCGATATTCCCGGAAACTCCGATTTTCTTGTTGGGAGGCGAATCTGTCCGA
>Ga0208764_10002179_pt1 | contig 12393 bp, 6 predicted proteins | sample ETNtaG_18_FD_185762 | JGI IMG/M metagenome (GOLD analysis project Ga0208764, IMG submission 185762) | Marine microbial and viral communities from oxygen minimum zone, Eastern Pacific Ocean - ETNP201302SV91 (SPAdes) (version 2) | ecosystem: Environmental > Aquatic > Marine > Oceanic ... | reverse complement strand
ACATACACTTGCCCTCTGAAAATACGCTGCACACCCAGGGGGCTTTTTCTTAAGCCGTTGCGTTTTCTCTTTTTATGATATTATCAACTCAGCACCCCTATATCATAGAAAGGACACACCGTGGCAACGCAAACTCAATCAATGGCGAACATTGCTCGTTATGCCAACAAAACGATTCGACTTTCTGCTTTTTTATCCGAAAGCAAGCTTCCATTATTCGTAGACAAGCTCGCGACCCAAGGCAGCGATTCCCCTTTAGCCTCTATCATGGAAGCGTTAGACAAAGACATTAACGTCACCGCAGAATATCTTAAAGACATGTCAAAAATTTTGCAGACTGTCAATGATAATCACGAAGCTCCAGAGCTAGAAATGGAACCTAGCGACATGCGAGTACTATTTCCTGACGCGTATGATCCTGACACACAAACTCTCAACCTTTTTGGCATGAAGCTTCATAAAGGCGTAGACTATGATTTAAGCAGAAGAGACAACAAGTTTATCAGAGATGCGTTATTTAACGCTATATTCAAAGACTTTTCATATAAAGAATTTAAGAATGGCCTAACACTCCTTAGAAAGCTTGAAAAAGAGCCCTCGCCAACCATAAATTCGCCATTACATGACAAGCTCGCTTACATGGGAACAAAAGCGGGCAGTCAAAAACTAGAAGGCCTAAAAAAAGCCACACTTACAATATTGGAAAGTTATCAAAATATGCGTCGGAAAATGGACATAAAGACGCAACAGACGGTTGATGACCGTTTTTATGGCGGTAGAGCTATGCTTTATGGTGTTACAAAAGCATCAACCTATATCTCCAAGGAAGACGGGATTTTACAGTTAGGCAGTCAACATAAAAAAAACAGCAAAGCTGTCACCGACGTACACAACATGGTAAAAAACATTCCATTTCTTCGCGCTGTAGAGATAGATGGAAGCAGCGACATAAGAAAGTTTAGAGATATGTTAAGAGACATTGAGAATATGAATCTTGACTGCCATAGAGCTTTTGAGCTAAAAGACAGAAAGCTTGGTCAGTATCGCTTCTCTGGCGTTTACGCAACACGCGGAGGCACACCGGTTTTTGAGAAAGGTGTAACGCTTCCCGATATGGAAATCATAGCTTTTGATCAAGACTCACCATCATCAATAGCGCATGAAATTGCCCACTTTATGGATCCAAGAGAGGATGAACTGAGAGACAAGCTTATTGCGCATTTTTACGGCAAGATTGACAAGGAGGTGCTCAATGAAATGACCAGTAAACTTGACTATTTCCTGTCGGATGCCGAAATCTTTGCAAGGTTGGGTGAGATTGGGTTTACGCTAAATCAATACGGAGTCAATCCTGATGAATCGCCTGCGGAATTAGCCGCCAGGATAAGAAACGGTGAAGCCAGAAAATCACCGCTAATGATAAAACACCGGGATACACAAACGTTACTTGCAGGATTAAAGGAGCTAAACAACAACCCCGACATGGTTGCTTATATGAGCGATCTCATTAGCGCGGTTGCCAAATTCAGCGACAATGAGGTCGCGCTGCCTTCAAAAGATCCAATAGCACGACAACAAGAAGGTATTACTTTAGCCAATCTTGAGGGATGGATAAATTTGGGCCAGCAACTTTACAGTGTAGGCTATCAACGCGATGACAGCCCAGAAGATGTATTAAAAAAACACGCTCGCGGCGAAAGACCTCTTGTAAGCAGTGATCCCGACCCTCTCGTTTTACTCACTTCGCCAGCAAGACGAGCGTTGCTAGAGGACGTCAGAAAGATGACAGCGTATGCCGGCGATATTGCCGATATGGAAATACAAGACTATCTAGACGCCGGCCTTAAGGCAAATGTGCTTACTCAAAATCAAGTGGATGCACATAAAGAAAAAGAGTTTGATGTTACGCTAACAAAACCGTTTGACGTATACATGGGTCAGAACAATCCATTAAATCAACAAATTTACTTTAATCTTGCAGAATGGACCCCAGAGGAACTTTCTCTTGTGGCCAATTACACGCATGATTTATATTTCACTCCCAACCCCGACAGCCGTGCTCGTGCCAACAGCATTATGAACTCGCGTTCATTCAAAAATTCAACATGGCTTGAGCAAAAAAAGAAAGATTTGACACATTCACGAAGAAAACGCCCCATGTCTGATGAAACAAAATCGGAATTGGCTCTGGGAAGAATTGACCCTGAAATTCTTGGTGGCGCTTATGCTGTTGGCGTTAAAGAACGTATCCTAGCCGACGGAGAGTTTTCAAAGTTGGTTGCCAAGCGATGGACTCGAATTGGACGTGGTGGCGCCCAAAAGCTCTCTAACAGTGTTGAACTTGGCGTCCTCCACAGACAATATTCTAGCCTTAGAGACATTGCTATTGAGGCCGTTAAACTTAATGTTCCTGGTGATGTGTTGATTCTGCAACATCTGTCTGAGCAGATGGCGAGATCGATCAAAATCCCATTAGCGAAAACTGTTATTCAGGATGTGAAAAAACGAGAAGCTGCCGCATCATTTTTAAACTATAAAATGATACATGGTGCTAAATATTACGACATGGAAACACCAGACAAAACTATTATACCAGTTGTCTCTGGAGGGTACTCATTTAAGGCAGACGACGGGCCTCGTTATGGAGTCCCCAAAAAGGCAGTCGAAGAGATGGTTGCTGTACTGTCCAATTTTGACACATCCTCGGAGAACATAAGCGCTTCCCCTCTCCTCAAAACAACCTTGGAGGGGCAACTTATGCTAAGCGCAGAGGTAATGAAATCTCAGTCTGATGGCATTTCTAGTATGCCTGAGCTTGCAGGAGATTATATTGATGACTATATGCATAATGCCAGGTGCAAGGCTATTGCTGACGGAAACATTGACATAGAGGGGTTAATTTCCACCACAGGTTTATATAACCTCATGCCATTGACCGCTATGCAATCCTATATTTTAACAGAGACGCCTAATTTAAAAAGCCATATTAATGATGCCATGGACAATCTGACGCTTAACTCTAATGAAATAAAAAAAATGGGAGAAAGGATAAAAGATCTTGTTGAAGGGCAAACGGCTCGTAACCCTTACGCGCTATCCAATGCGTTTCCTTCGGCTGAGGGGTTAACAACAAAAGAGAAGATTGTTGCTTTCATCACAGAGTACGCAAGCTCTCCGCTCATAAACCCTTTTATGCAGTCAAATATGGATCAGAGCGAAGTTCGTTCTATGATAGGGTATTCCTCATCACTATTCCCTAAAGAAGAACTAGACAGTAAATCTTGTGGCTTTGCCCCTGTATCTCTTTTTGCTGTTGCTGCACGTCAAGCTGTGGGGGAGGAACGCATTGCAGAAACTATGGAAAACATGGCATCTAGCATTTTACGTAGCGCGACTCCCACAATTGAAGAGTTGGTCAACACCGCAGTAAAAGAATACGCTGAAAGCGACCTTTTGCGCGCAGAAGGGCTTTCTGAGTCAGGTATTGCCATGTCTGATCCTGTAACAAGAATGCTGAAAAATTTATATATTCAAAGTTCTGACACAGATCTCACCGAGTCTGTCCCAACGTCCGCTCTCATTGAATCAGCAAAGCTAAGTGCAGCTGCCACATTAATTGCATCATTACAGACGACCACGCCTTTACTTGGTGCAGCCCGACATATAACAAGTCGTTTTGATATACCTGCACATGCCAAAGATAAACCTATTTTCATTCAAGCTGAACACACACCAATGTACAGCTTGATGCTGTCTAGCAAGGCATTAGCGGCGAGAGCTAAATCGCTTGTTGCTATCAACGAACCATTGATAGCCTCTAAACTCAACGATGAACATTATGGGCGTGGCGAGGCTTTTTCACTCAATAAGGAGAGAGGGCAAGACCTCATCACATCTCTTAGTGAAAGGTTATCTGACATTGCACCAGATATAGGGCCACAATCATTACGGGCAGTGGCGGTCACAGCAAATGGAATGGATTATGTTAATTTTGATAGCGTCAGAATGGAGAAAGTAGCGGGCGGCGATTCAATGATGAAAGCCGTACACAACTTGGAGCTTTTGTCCCAATATGTCCAACTCCCAGCCGTATGCAGCGAACAAAGCATCGGGGTTGACTTTTTACCTACTCCCACACCGAAGAAGGTTGAGGATATCACACTTGAAGTGACAGCACTTCAGGAAAAAACAAAAGAGGCAGCATTGCCAAAAATTGACAGCGAAATCGATAACGCAAAGATAAAAAAACCTGAAAAAAAACCAAGCGTAGAAGTTCATAAGCCAAATAATGATGACGTTCCTTCAGCAGGCAGTGATTCACTGTCAGCAAGAAATCAAATGAGGTTATGGTAATGGAAAGAAAGGCGATGGTCTTGGTCATCGCCTTTTTCAAAGCACTAAATCTTTGAAGGTTTATTAAGAAATCGATGTTGCGTTGTAACTTCGGCCCGCATATCTCTGCGCATTTTCACACTTAGTATTTTCCCATTTAACGCTTGAGGCATATCGCTCATTTTAATCATATCAAGCAACAGCTGATTGTATAGCTTTTTTGACCAAGAAGAGTGGCTTGTTTCACCCACAAAAGCACCGTCAACAATAACCCCACGAGTTTCACCTTCTTCTTTTATTTTTGCAACCGCCTGCTGAATATGGAGCATTGCTGTTTTTTCAAAGCCAAGATAATCACTGAGTCGTCTAAATAAATACTCAGGAACGGTAACATTTTTTTTGCTTTTTGTGGCGTTAATGGAGCGAACTGGTGTGTTGGCAAATTCAGCATACTCATCTTCACTGTCAGAAAATAACATGCTGGCTATACGTTGTTGTATGGTTGCAGACATCTTTGCATTAGTATCAAGCTTACCATCAATAATATCTTGATTAACATGACGCGCCATGTGTCTTATGCTGTCAAAATAGGCAGTACGGAATGTTTCATATGCCTCATCAGAAATGTTGTTTTCATTACTTATACCCGCGGCGGCAAGACGCTTCGCCTTAAACGCATAAAAAAGAAAAGTGGGCATCGAGATAGAATTGGGCTTTTGCCCCGGCAATAAAATTGAGACTTTTGCCGTAGACGTTATGGGGGCCAAAGGGGAAGCTAAATCACTCAACGTATATAGTTTACTGTGCATTACTATTATTCCAATTTATTGGTTATATTGTCTATAATACGACGCATGAGGGTTGAAATCAACCTCACATTTCTTTATAATATTACCAAATTAATCAAATTGAGTCTTTTCATGTCAATAAAGTTAGGCAAGCACGTCATCGATATTCCACAGAAGACATTGATCTTCCGCTCAACTAATGAGCGTGCAAAGCAGACGTTCTTAGATGCAGGAGAAACACCTCTCACATCATTGCTTGCTGCAAATCGCGTCAACGACATGTCATCGACCACATACCAAGAGCTTATCTCTCCAAGCTTGGCGGACATGGATATTGCTTCTTTGAAAGATGTGGACATCGCCGCTGAACGACTTTTACAAGCAAAAGAGCGTGGGGAGCGAATTGCCCTTGCTACAGACTTTGATGTTGACGGTATCACTTCAGCGGTCGTGATGAAGCTTGCGCTGGTTAAATTTATGGGATTCCCCGATGATGATATTGTTATATGCGTGAACAACCGAATGAAATTCGGGTACGGCATAACTAAAAAAGCGGTCGATGCCATCATTGAACGCTGTGGAGACCGTCTGCCTTCAGTTGTTATGACGGCTGACCAAGGAAGTGGTGACAGTGAGGGATTTGCTTACCTTAAAGAAAGAATGGATGAGCTTGGCAGCCCCAATGTGGATGTGATAGTGAGTGATCATCATCATACAAAGGGAAGCTGTCCAGAAGCCTACGCGTTCATTAATCCTCAACGTCCTGATGACAACTTCAAAGACAAAACCATTTGCGGCTGTGTGGTAGCACTTTGTTTAATGACGCAAACCGCCAAAGTGATGGCTGAAGCCGGCTATTTTGGCGGCAAGCGCCCGTCTTTGGCTCCACTTATGACGTACGCGAGTTTAGCTACGGTCGCGGATTGCGTTTCGCTTCAAAGTGGATTTAATAGACGCATTATTAGAAAGGGCATTGATGACATCAATCGTGAGGTTATACCTGCATGGACTGTACTTAAACGAAAAATCAACAAACCTTTCGACCAAGTTAACGTTGAGGATTTGGGGTTTCTTTTAGCGCCTGCAATTAATGCGGATTCCCGGACTGGTGGCGATGGAAGTAGCGCATTGGGATTTCTAATGGCAGAAAGCATTGCTGAAGCCGAAATCTTTTATGAAAAATTGCTTGCGAAGAATAATCGTCGTAAAGAGGTGGACGCGTCTATGCAAGAGGAGGCCTTTAAGGAGGCATCTCGCCAATATTACGAACTTGGACGCAGAGGCATATCGCTTTATCTTCCTAAAGGCTCACATGGTATACACGGCATCGTGGCAAGTCGAGTGAAGGAGGCATTCAATTGCCCTACCATTATTTTTAGCCCTGTCGATGTAAAAGAAAAGAAAAGTGATCACCAAGTCATCACCGGCTCGGGGCGCTCTATCGATGGTCCGCTTAACATTAGAGATATTGTCTTTAATGACGTCAAGGAAAAAGTGAGCGTTAAAGGCGGTGGTCATAAGGGCGCCATGGGTGTTAAAATAAAATTAGGTGACTTATCGTTGTTTCAAGAAGAGTTTGACAAGCATGTCAAAAACCACGCAAAGATGTACAATCTTAGCGATGATTTTTTTGCGCCTCGCGTTATGATTGATAAAATTCTTGGAGAAAATGATCTGGCAAGAATTAATGAGATGTCAATCCTGGATGAAATTAACCGTTTACATCCTTATGGACAACTTTTTGAAGCCCCCGCGTTTGCTATAAATTGCACTTTTGCTGGCACGATAGGCCACCCTTTTGGCAATGGTGCAAATCAAGGCGCGCATTGCAATTTTAAGTTCAAGGACCAGTTTGGCAACTACCACAAAGCTGTTGCTTTTCATTTTGCGAGGCAGCCATGGTTCGAGGAGCTTGCGATTGGTGAGACTTACACCGTTGCAGTGAAAATTGGTTATAGTAGCTTCGACAAAGGGCCTCAACTTCTTATTGAGTCAATCATTCCGGGGATAAATTCAGTCGAAAAGGCTGGTTGATGTTGCGTGATATGTGCATTAGTGGTATATTCCTTTTAATTTAGGAAGATTTTATTTGTTTTATTGCTGAGGAATACCAAAGAATGGAATTCACAATACTTGATTACCATATACTCAACCTTCTCGCCGAGAACTCAATGGCGACGGAGCATATCATCAAATCGCGGCTGCACCAGAACATCAACAACCGTAAACACCTTCTTGTAAGACTTGAAATGTTATCGCAACAAGGCTTAATAAAAACGAGTGGTGGGGTGACATACTCTCTGAGCTCTCTAGGCATGGTGATCATGGGCAAAAAGCCTGCTGAACCTCAGCATTTAGAAATCATAAAGGCACGGGGGTTACCTCTTAAACTTACGTTGTCTTATATTGAACAACTGCGTGAAAAAAACCGTCAAAAAAGCATTGAAGTTGCGAGAAGCGTACCGGTCAAGCCTCTTTCTCGCGTGGCTTCAACAAAACCATCTTCACAGAACCAAGCCTCCAAGGCCCAAAGTCGACTTGCAACAAGAGAGTTAACCGCTCTCCATGAGAAAGTCAGGCGACAAATTGGAACAAAGGCGGATCCGGCTGTCGCTAAGAACGTCAATCAAAGCCAGAAAAAGGACGTGGTCGAGTTGTCGGCAATGAAAGCTGAGCAAAAATCATCTCAAAGCAATAATGTCGACGCCAACATTTCCGCTGAAAAGCATGTCGCGCTAGATAATGGCGCCAAAACATCACAAGCAACGCCTGCGAGAAACGCCTCAATCACATCACCTGATAACGATAATGTTTCGCAAGCAGACATTATCCAACTTAGCAATCAAGGAAGCGAAAACGTGCCACTTAGAGAAGTTAAAAATGCAGACATTTATTGTCTAACCAAACCAGAAAAACTCGTTGTCCAACTTGTTAAAGCGTCTCATTCGACACCAAAAACAAGACTTGTTGAGCAAGCAACACTGCAAGGGGCTCTTGTTAGCAAAGAAGATATTGATGTCGCCGTGACAAGTCTTTTGACGCGCAAAATCATCCGTCGTGAAAAAGAAGAACGACTGGTGTTAGTTGAAGGTGCATCTTTTGCTCTAGGTATGGATGAAGGCGCGCAGCGTCGAGATAATAACGAAACGGATATTTTCAAACTTAATCGCCGCGAGCGCATTGTGATAGAGATGGGCATGCAGCACAAGCGAGAAGTTATTCAGCTTCGCAACATAGAAGAGACACTTCGTCTTTGCGGTGAAGACGTCTCTAAGAGTGATGTTGATGAAATCGTTAAGTCATTAACGAAAAAGCAAGCCATTGAGCTCAAACCTAACAAGACGTATTACCTAACGCACTTGCTTACTTTGGCCGCTGGCATGAAGGCTTATTCCTCGAAACGCCATGACAGCTTTATCAACGCTTTTAAAAAGCCAGAGTTGTTTGACTTTCTAAAACCAGGCGCGCCAAAATCGAAAAAGCGTATTGTAAAAGAAAAACGAATGTCACCACAGGTGTCACGAACAGTTGACCCAGTTAAAAACGTGGATGACACGCCGGCAAAACACGATGCTAAAGCCATAGAAAATTTAGCATCAAGTACTCCCCCTCAACCGAAGAGTAATGCTATGAGTGAAAGTAATAAAACGGTTCAACAGGAATTAAGTTCCCTGCGTGAAAAATTAGCGAAACCTGACTTTAAAGTCGAAGATCTTGATGATAAAGTGGCGCTGCTTAAAGAGCTGTCATCCATTCTTCCTGAAGACGCAACGCGAACGCGAGACCTCCTAGCGTCCATTGTGGATGACCTTAATAAAGGGGCGTAAAAACCGCAAGTAATGTAAAAAAAGCCACATCTGTGGCTTTTTTTATCGAATAATTAGCAAGAAAACCCAGCGATCTTTAGTCGCTGGGTAGTTCACCTCTCACACTCCCATCAACACAACCAAACGGCGAGACTGCTATTATATGCTGTAAATAACACTGTTCGTGATACTATCTAAGTAACTTTACTTAGGAGGTGACGGTGTGGGCAATAGTGCATTAACATTAACATTTACGGATGATCACGGGGCAGCTGAAGCAGCTGAGTTTTTATCAGAGTACCGAGATGAGATTATGCGGTACCTTGGTGACGAAGTTGATGTTCCACTTGGCCCTAAAATAACATCGGAACTTGCTGCTGATAGCGTATTTGTATCATCTGAACACATTGAATCTGGAAACAAGATAACGCTAGCGATTCAAGATCCTAAAATATGGCTAAAGATAGGAATAGGCATTGATGAGCATAATGCTATCTTATCCTCTGCCATTGATAACATGGCAGAATCAATCACATCGATCACCTACAGCAAAGCCCCGAAAGAGCTATTCTTACACTGCCAGGAAAAAAGGGACGCTGCATTCAATGACATGTATATTGTCATTCCAAGAGAACGGCAAGGCGTGATGACGCCACAAGATTTCTTTGGTGCCCCTGATTCAGGCCACACTGGCACGGCATTTATACATACAGCAGGGACGGCGATAATGCCCGTGTTCAACGAAAGTGTAGCCGATCGTATCAATGATGATATGGAGTGCGTTAAAGTCAGAGAGGCGAAACTGCTTTTACGTGACAATGTTCTCAGCATCACTAGCTCTCGCGAGTGCAATAGAGCTTATTTTCCACAAATTCAGTCCATTACGTCATTGAGCCTCCAGTTTGACGACAGCTACGCTAAGCATCTCGCTAACGCTATTGCTGCTTTTCGTGACCACCCTCAATTTGATAAATTTTTTCATCATCACGTCGGTCCCATCATGCATGCACAAACGGGATTGGCCATTGGCCATCAATGGCGCTCTCTGCCTGACGATGAGAGAGAAAATGTCCTTTCAACAATACAGCGCCTTACGCATGAAAAAAACATCTCTGTAAGTGACATCTCACCGCATAGCGATGAGATTAAAGCAATACAGTCTCAATCGAGAGTCGATGCATTTTTCACTGGGATTGTGGCGGGTAACCAATATGAGGGAAGCAATATTGCAAACACGCAAGCCTGGCAAGCGTTTGACTCTGACTTGAAGCGCAATGACGCTAAGCTTACACACAAACCCATGCGATGAACTACAGTTTTTTTATAATGCGCAGTGTGTAAATGTGATACTATCTTTATCATAACGTTTATAGCTATGCCTGATGGAGACACCATGGATAAGAATTTAATAGCCATAACACTAAGCAGCGTTCCAATGGATGATGATGCCGTTACGGTTGACGATGTTAATGACCAGCTTAGAGACAACCTGACATTCATGCTAACAGAGTTTTTTCATATGGACTCCGGCAGTTTACTTGACAACAAAATTGAACAGTTAATGGACAGCGTTTCTGTCAAGGTTGATTTTGAAAACGTTGAAAACACACCGATTGAGGCCGATGTCTTCTCCCCAAACCTTGGCCATGGCACGGAGGGAGTCGGCATCTCTCAAACAGGCACACCTGTAATCAGCATTCACATTAATGATCCTAAGCCATGGTTCTCTCTTAACATCACAGAGATCGATCTAGTTGGAGCGCTCACTGAAGTGCAGCACAATTTAATCGACAAAATGGACAACAGTAAGCGACAGCCGATAGAAATGGGTGAAGCCATCACCAACATGCTTAGCTATAACGAATCAAGACGCGCTTCAATGTTTGAGAATAAATTCATGGTTGTAAGCAACACCATAGAAAACACCAAGGACCTTGACCCAGGCAGTGTGCTCCCTGAGTTACCAGTATCAGAATCTATTGTATTAAATACAAGTGTCTACCCTATAACATTACCCGTTTTTGACAATGATGTGTCACCGTTTTTACCTAACACTCACGCCAGCGTTACTGTAAGAAAAGCAAGAGAAAACCCGGATGTTAATCGATTTGTCACCTCGATGGATAGCGCGCGCGCCCCGTTTACAGAAGGCTCGCTTCCGCTGCTGGTTAATGCAAATGAAGACAGCCCTGAGAGAAAGGCACAATTGGATCAAGTGATCCAATGGCTTGAGAAAAACGAAGGCCACTCTCACCAGGGTGAAAGGCTCATAGAGGCACTTGTTCATCGCGCAACAACGCAAATGGATGTAAGTAGAATGCTGATGGAAATTGGCGCATTGCACAAAAGTGAAACATTGCATGAGTCTCTTAAGCAAGCATCAGAAGATGTCGCCAAGTCTTATTACAAGGGCATGCAGGCAGGTGACGGTGTTAAAAACGACGAGGTGTATAGAGAGCTGACATCACGCATCGAGCAGCTCACTAAAACGCAACCAAACACCCCACAAAACAAAGCGTAAAACCTTTAAAATAGGTGCCAGAACATTCTGGCACCGTTTTCAAACCGACTCCCTTTACTTCCCCGCCACTTCATTGAGAAATGAAATAAATTCAGAGGCCACATACTTGGAGCCATATTCTGAAAGGTGATTGCTGTCGCTGTACAACGCCTTACCATCTTTTGCTGACAAGCAGACACCTTTCTCACAAAGAGCATCATCCAATGAAACAAAGTGAACATTGCGTTTATCATTAACTTCTTGCATTATGAAAGTCGTAAACTCTGCTTTACCTTGCTTATACTCACTCTCTTCTAAATTGCAATCTCTATTCTGCCCTAGCAACTTTCGATTAATGTTGCATCGTGCAGGATTGAACGGAAAGTTTGGCACGGAGTCTATAATGAAAAATGGCTTTTCTAATAACGCCATATCAGAAATCATATTAGACATATTACTGAAAAATGCACGTGATGAGTTTTCTGTACTAACGCTCATATCTTCATTGTCACCAAGATTATTTCCTCGTGGATAATTAGCCCAATTTGAGGCCAGCACAATAGCGTCAAAATCACCATTCTTAACCAACTTTTCCCACACAGCTTCATTATGCTCATAACATTTAACGCTATATGCTCGATTCACCCTAAAAACACCTCTTATGGATGGACATCCTGCGAAGGAGACCAATTCAAAAGTAACAGGCATAGACGTTGATGCGACCTTTGCAGTATTGAAGAAATGATTCGCATGGGAGTCACCCCAAAGTAAAACTTTTGCTTTAGGCTCGGTTTTCTCTTCGCCAATCAAGCAATCTGGGTTGGGTTTATCATACGGCAAACTTCGGGCGCAATGGTGCCCCACGGCCTCACTCGTACGCAGAAGCATCTGTTCATCATTAGAGTAACGTGAGTATACACCGTCGCTACTTATAATTAACCACGACACGCCAACGAGAATGCTGGCA
>Ga0208764_10002177_pt1 | contig 12398 bp, 9 predicted proteins | sample ETNtaG_18_FD_185762 | JGI IMG/M metagenome (GOLD analysis project Ga0208764, IMG submission 185762) | Marine microbial and viral communities from oxygen minimum zone, Eastern Pacific Ocean - ETNP201302SV91 (SPAdes) (version 2) | ecosystem: Environmental > Aquatic > Marine > Oceanic ... | reverse complement strand
ATCAACCTGTTCAACAACACGAACCACCCGGCCCTGGCCAAGCCGGACCAAATCATCCTGACGTGGAGCGGCGACCCGCAGACGACCCAAACCATCCAATGGCGCACAGGGATGGGCGTGGACAAGGGCCAGGTGCAGTGGGTAAAAAAATCAGCCTACAACCGATTCCAGCCGGCCCGGCCAAAGCGGACCAAGGCCGGGACGTTCAAGATGGAGGATGCCAATCTGCTGAACGACCCGATCGTCCACCGGCACACGGCCACCCTCACCGGCCTCGAGCCGGATACGACCTACCTGTACTCCGTCGGCGACGGCTCGGACGATGGCTGGTCGGAGATGGCCGAATTCACCACCGCTCCGGAACGGACCGAGCCGTTCTCATTCGTGTACATGGGCGACGCGCAGAACGGCCTCTACCGCTGGGGCAGCTTGGTTCAGGACGCATTCCGACAGCGGCCCGATGCGGCATTTTATATCATGGCCGGCGACCTCGTGAATCGCGGCAACGAACGCGACGACTGGGACAGCCTGTTCCATAACGCGCGCGGCATTTACGACCGGCGACCGGTCGTCCCCGCGATCGGCAACCACGAAAACCAAGGCGGCCACCCCGGCCTGTATCTGCAGATGTTTGACCTCCCAAAAAACGGCCCGGAAAAAGTCGAGCCGGAGCGGGCGTACACCTTCAAGTACAGCAACGCCGAATTCTTCGTGCTAGACAGCAACCTGACCCCCGAAAGCCAATCCGCCTGGCTCGAGAACGTGCTAAAAAACAGCAAGGCCACCTGGAAATTCGCCGTCTACCATCACCCCGCCTATTCCTCCTCCCCGGATCGCGACAATCCCAGCATTCGTGACCACTGGACACCACTGTTCGACAAATACCACCTCGACATGGCGCTACAGGGCCACGACCACGCCTATCTGCGCACCTACCCGATGAAGGACCAAAAAAAAGCCGACAGCACCGCCGATGGCACCGTGTACATCGTCTCCGTCTCCGGCACCAAGTTCTACGAGCAGGACCCGCGCGAATACATCGAGTTCGGCATGACCAACGTCTCCACCTTCCAAGTGCTCGACATCCAGATCAACGGTAACCGCCTCGTGTACCGCTCCTACGATGCAGACGGCAAGCTCCGCGATAACCTCATCATCGAGAAGTAGGCAAAAGACTTGCGCCACTTGGCCAAGCGGAACAGACTGCCGCTGTTCAATCCGATGCAAAAACTGCGGCAGAACCGGCTTGGCTTCACACTCATCGAATTACTGGTGGTGATCGCCATCATCGCGATCCTTGCCGGCATGTTACTGCCTGCATTGGCCAAGGCCAAAAGCAAGGCCACCGGCGCTAAATGTTCGAGTAATTTGCGGCAGATGGGGATCGGCCTCATCGCGTTTTCGGATGACTTCGGGCACTACCCAGTCGGCATCAACGGCAACCGTGGTTCCACGTGGATCTGGCCGTCGCAAATCCGCCAATACCTCGGTGGGGCCAGCAGCAAGAGCACCGAGCTTTTCAAATGCCCCTCGGCCCCCGATATGGCCCAGTGGAAGGTGAAATTCAAGGGCAGCCAACCGGCCGAGGATGGCTATCTAAAGGGCGAGGTGCGCCTCATCCCTGGCGGCAGCAGTTTTATGAGTTACGGTTACAACGTCTGGGGCGCCTGGGCGGGTATGATCCCAAACCAGGGCATGGGCGTCTACAAAGGGCATCCCAACTGGGGTGAAACCAAACCCAACCAAGTCAAGGTTCCCAGCGAGATGATCGCGCTTGGTGACAGTAACTGGGATCTCAAGCGGAAGGGCGACCGAAACTGGAGCGGCTTCATTGGTATGTACGAGGAACGCCAATGGCCATTGCCGCTACATAGCGATCGAGCCGAAATTTTGTTTGTCGACGGCCACGTCACCGCCGAGAAACGCATCGACCTCGCAGCCCAACTCGTCAGAGATCAGGCCCGTAAAGACGCTGCAGCCAAGCGCTGGAACCTCGACAACACACCGCACCACAATCGACAATAAGGCAAAGAAAAAGGGAGCCTCATGGCTCCCTTCTACTGAATTGATTCGGTGTCGGCTCAGGATAGTTCGTCGCGAACAGTTTCCATCAGCTTTTTCGTGGCGAGGACGCCTTCGGCTTCGCTGAGTTTACCACCCTCGTACTCGATTCCAACGTAGCCCCGGTAACCGGCATTGAGCACGATCTTCATCATTCGGCGGTAGTCGGTGTGCGTCTCGTTACCTTCCTCGTCGAAGTCGTGCGACTTCGCGCTAACCGCCTTGGCAAAAGGCATCAACTCGGCCACGCCCGTGTAACGGTCGTACATCTTCCCATCGCCGATGTGGAAATTCCCAAAGTCCGGCAATGTGCCGCAATTGGGCAGATCAACGATCTTCATCACGCCGGCCAGCCAGGCACCGTTGGAAGACAGGCCCCCATGATTTTCCACTATCACATTGAGGTCAAGCTTGGCCCCATACTCGGACAAACTGCGCAGCCCGTCGGCGGCAAGCTTCTGCTTCTCCTCAAAACTACCGCTACCGGTTGTGGCAGCGTTCACCCGAATGGAGTGGCAACCGAGGAACCGGGCCGCGTCGGCCCATTTGTGATGGTTCTCAACCGCCTTGTTACGTTCGGCAGTGTCGCCGTGACCAAGCGATCCTTCACCATCAACCATGATCAACAGGCTCTTTACCCCATGATCAGCGGCTCGCGAATTCAACTGACCAAGGTAGGCCTCGTCGTTGGCCTTATCCTTGAAGAACTGGTTCACGTACTCGATGGCATCAATTCCGAACTCCTCGCGGGTGGCCTTGGCAAAATCGAGCGCGTCAAGTTTCTTCGCAAACAGTGTCTTGTGCAGCGACCACTGCGCCAGCGAAATGCCGTAGAGCGGCTTGCCACCACCACCCAAGCTTTGGCACCCGGCCATGCCCATCGCGCCCACGGCCAACGAAGCATTCTTCAAAAACTCACGTCTATTAGTTTGATTCATCATATAATTATTTTTCGGAATTATTCGCTTTGTTCTACTGGAGCGTCCTCCTGTTTGACCTTATCCCAAAACGCCACAGCAAAGAGGACTGCAACAGCAAGTGCCATCATACAAGGAAACATCCAGAATGTTTTCCAGTTCACCATAGCATCCTGGATGAGCGAGCCATCAACGCTCGGCTTCTCTGTCAGTAACATTTTCCCGAAAGACTCCCAAAAACCAAAAACTGGTGTCTCAATGGCACCGGCAAGAGCATTGGAGCTTTCTTTCACCGCTTCAAACTTGGCGCCGGCTATTTTGTAACCAAAAAACATTCCAACGCCCTGAGTGAAGAACACAAGGAGAGCCTGCGCCTGGCTGCGAACCTCCTTGGGTGCTCGTTTGTCCGTGTACATGAACCCCGTAACAAAGAAAAAGTCGTAACAGATGCCGTGCAGCACCACGCCGAGCATAATCATCCAGACCACCTGATCCGGTGCACCCACTGCGAATAGTGCATAGCGCGCAACCCACGCCAGCATCCCGATTAAAATCATGATCTTGACGCCCAGCTTCCGGAAGAAAAACGGGACGAGCAGCATGAAGAATATTTCGGATACCTGGCCCAGCGCCATGGTGGAAGCCGGGGCCTGAAAACCGATTTGAGGAAGATAAACCGATGTGTAGGCGAAGTAATACGCCAACGGCACACAGATCATAGCCGAGCAGATGATGAATATCAGAAATGGAACATTGCAGAGCATCTTGAATGCATCGAGCATCAAGATCGTGGAGAGATTAACCGGCTTGCCTTTGCCCGGCGGCGGCGTCTTCGGCATAAAGAAACAGAACACGCCAAGAACGATTCCTGAGACGGCGCCTAATGTGAAAATTTTGGGACTGCTCGACATCCCCAATCCGCCAACAATCAAGCCGGCAACAATCCACCCGATCGTTCCCCATACGCGCAATGCGGGAAACTTGTTGCGATCATCGATGTTTGTAAAAGCCACAGTGTTGCTCAGGGCAAGAGTTGGCATATAGCAAAGCATGTGAATCATTATAATCCAACTCAGAGCCCCTCCTTGACCGTTGGCTATCAGCGAAGGGGCCGAAAACAACAGCACACCACCGATGATGTGCAACACGCCCATCGTCTTTTCGCAGTTGAAGAACCGATCCGAAATTAAACCAAGGAACAACGGTGCAATCATGGCGGCTATCGGAACGGCTTGAAAAGCTGCACCGATGATGTCGCTCAGGCCGTTACTGGCCAACGACAAGCCAAGCGTTGTAAACCATGCCCCCCAGACGAAGAACTGGAGGAACATCATAATTGACAATTTAATGCGGATGGATGAATTCATTTGGAAGTTCGTTTGGGTTGTTTCGGGCCGCTTGACCAAGCGCTTTTTGGAGCCTGCCTCGCGGAACGAGGCGCAGCGTAGCCGTTGGCCAAGCGGTGGACAAGGTTTCCTTTTGACGGCCATGCGCCTGACCATGGGCACAAAAAAGGCGGGCCGACTGGCCCGCCTGAAATGCTTTTTATCGCCTGCCGACTTTTATTCCTCGGAGTCGTCGCTGGCCGGCTTGTCACCGTCCTCGTCGTCGCTGAACTCAGCCTTGCGATCCTCCATCGCGGCTTTGCGCGACAGCTTGACGCGGCCCTTGTCGTCCACGCCGATGCACTTGACCCAGATTTCGTCGCCGTCCTTGACGATGTCCTCGGTCTTCTTGACGCGGAAGTTGGCCAACTCGCTGATGTGCACCAGGCCGTCCTTGCCAGGCAACACCTCGACGAAACAGCCGAAGTCCTTGATGGAAACAACCTTGCCCCGGTAAAGCTTGCCAACCTCGACCTCGGCGGTGATGCCGTCGATGCACTCCTTGGCCACCTGCAGACCCTCGGCTGACATGGAGTAAACCAACACGCGGCCATCGTCCTCGATGTTGATCTCGCAACCGGACTCCTCGACGATGCGCTTGATGTTCTTGCCGCCCGGGCCAATCAACTCGCCAATCTTCGACGGGTCAACCTGGATGGTCACGATGCGCGGCGCATACGGGCTCATCTCTTCACGCTCCTTTGACAAGCAGCCATTCATGTTGGATAGAATCGCGGTGCGAGCCGTCTTGGCCTTGGCGATGGCCTCCTCCATGATCGACTGAGGGATGCCTTGCAACTTGAGGTCGAGTTGGAATCCGGTAATACCCTGGTCGGTTCCAGCGATTTTGCAGTCCATGTCGCAGAACGCGTCCTCCCACCCGATGATGTCGGTGAGCAGTTTGTAATCCTCGATCTCCTTGTTGTCGTTGGTGCGCGTGCAGAGGCCAATGCTGATGCCGGCCACGGAGCGCTTCAGCGGGACACCCGCGTCGAGCAGCGCCAGCGTGCCACTACAGACAGCGGCCATTGACGTGGAGCCGTTGGACTCCATGATCTCCGCTGTGATGCGAACCGCGTACGGGAAGTCCTCGATGTTCGGGATGACCGGGGCGATGGATCGCTCAGCCAATGCGCCGTGACCAATCTCGCGGCGGCCCGGACCCATGATGCGACCGGTTTCGCCGACGGAAAAATGCGGGAAGTTGTAGTGCAGCATGAACCGCTTTTCGCTCGGGCCTCCGGTATAGGCGTCATACGACTGCGTGTCATCGGTTGTGCCGAGCGTGACAAGCGACAGACCCTGGGTTTCGCCTCGGGAGAACAGGCCGGAGCCGTGCGTACGGGGGATCATGCCTACCTCGCTGGTGAGTAGGCGCATGTCGTCGTAGCCGCGGCCATCGAGCCGCTTGCCGTCATCTAGCACGAGCTTTCGCACGGCGGCCTTTTGGATGCTGTAAAACGCCTCACCGACCATGAAACCGGTGATGGCTTCCTCTCCGAATTTCTCGGTGAGCTTCTCCGCCATCTCATCCTTAAGAGCGTTGCACGCAGCCTCACGCTCGAGCTTGGCCTGAATGAGCAGTGCATCGGTGATACGATCCGATATGATCGACTCCGCCTCCGCCATAACGTCCGGCGCCACCACTCGCGGGATGAACTCGCGCTTGGCCTTGCCAACAGCAGCACAAAGCTCCTTCTGTGCCGCGACGAGCGGCGCAACCGACTCCTGACCAAACTTCAGCGCCTCAAGAAAATCAGCTTCCGCGATTTCATCGGCTGCGCCCTCGAACATGACCATGTTCGACTCGTTGCCGACGTAAACCAAATCGAGGTCGCTTGACTCCATCTGCTCGTGGGTCGGGTTGGCGACGAACGCGCCATCGATGCGGCCGACACGAACCGCGCCGATCGGCCCGGCAAACGGCAGATCGCTGATCATCAACGCCGCCGAGGCTCCGTTTATCGACAGGATGTCCGAGTCGTTCTCCCCGTCTGCGCTGAGCAGCAGGGTCTGGACTTGCACCTCGTTGAAATACCCCTTGGGGAATAGCGGCCGGATCGGGCGATCCGTGATCCGGCAGGTCAGGATTTCCTTCTCGGAGGGGCGGCCTTCGCGCTTGAAGAACCCTCCTGGAAAACGACCGGCTGCAGCGGCCTTTTCACGGTAATCGACCGTGAGCGGGAAAAAGTCCAGACCCGGACGGGGCTTGGATGAACCGCAGGCAGCAACCAGGACAATGGTGTCTCCGAGTTGGACGGTTACTGAGCCGTCCGCTTGTTTCGCTATTTTGCCGGATTCAATATGAATCTCTGCGCCGCCAACTTTGGCGGTTACTTTATGTGACATGTTTATCTTTCCTTATTGTCACGCCCGCCGGCACGGAGAACTTCACTCAAACTCCCGATAGCCGGGTGGCTGAATGAAATGCTCAGAACCAACGAACACGACGATTCACGCGGCTCAGTCTCGGGCAACAGGGGATCGGGCCGCTATTTCCAATCCGCCGGATGGACATTTCCCACCGGCATGGCGTTGCCAAAAATCTCTTTGAAAAGAAGGGTCGAATTGACCCGTGCGACTCTAGTGCCTCAGCTTGAGGCGCTGGGTCAGTGATCGATAACGGTTCGCGTCGTGACGGTGGACATAGTCCAACAGGCGGCGACGGCGACCCACCATCATGAGCAGGCCGCGCCGTGAGGCGTGATCCTTCTTATTGCTCTTCAGGTGCTCGGTCAGGTGGTTGATCCGCTGTGTCAACAGCGCAACTTGGACATCCGCAGAACCGGTGTCCGTCTCATGAAGGCGATATCCTTCGATTGTGTTAGCCTTCTCTTCCATTCCTTTCAGTCTCTTTGCCTCTCTTCTCTCATCGAAAAGGCGGGGCAACGTACCAGCAAAAACCACGTTGTAAAGCACTTTAATCGTGTTTTTTACGATTCGGAGACCGATCCGCCCACCGCACTTGGGCAAGCGGGACGCGGTTATGCCCGGCGCTTGGCCAAAACGCAATATTGACCCCGGCAAAGCGGGTCCTACACTCCGCCCCGTGCCATTCAAGCAATTGACACTGTGCGGGTTGCTCCTCTTGGCCATTTCGGGCAGGGGCGAGAGCCTTGTCTCCGATTATTCCAACTGGAAGTACCTTGAGGGCAAAACTGAGGCCTCCGCCCCTACCGCTGCCTGGCGGGAACTGGCTTTTGAAGACGCCCACTGGAAAGAGGGCCGTTCCGGCTTCAGCATCGGCTATGGTAGATACGATGCCCCCACGACACTTTGGGAAATGCCAGGAAAATACCACTCTCTTTTCCTACGTAAGAAATTCACACTACAGGATGAGCAATGGATAAAGTCGCTAGTGATTCGGGTCGATTACCGCGATGGTTTCGTCGCCTACCTGAACGGCACCGAGATAGCTCGGCGTGGGTTGGCTGGCGAACTCGGTCAACCGGTACCATTCAACGCTTTAGCAAGTGCTCACTACCGAGGGAATCCAGAGTTGATTGATCTCGAACCGTACAAGCAGCTTCTTGTGAAAGGAGAAAACATTCTTGCCGTCCAGGCACATGACGACTCAGTAAACAGCAATGGGTTTGCGTTTCATGTTGAGTTATTGGCTAATATCGTACGCGGTCCGGTTATCGAAAGTACCACAACGACCGATACCAAGATTGCCTGGCAAACCCTCAAGCCTACAACCTCCGTTGTCGAGTACGGGCTTACGACATCACTTGGCAAGCGGATCGAGAGCGAAATACTAACGACCAACCATGTGCTGCAACTCATCGATCTAGAGCCTAACACAACCTACCACTACCGGGTCGGTGGGGTTGCTGGGGAAATCCCGCGTTTCTCGAAAACCACTTCGTTCAAGACCCTAAATTCCAGAGGCCCCGTCCGGTTGATGCTGCTTGGCGACTCTGGCAGTGGAAACCTTCTTCAACACAAGTTCGCCAAGGTGATCCGTGATAATCAACCAGACGCCATCCTACACGCAGGTGACATCGTTTATAATTTTAAATCTGGCCCTCCAAACTATTATAATGATTTTCGCCATTTCAGCGCCTTTAAGAATCACTTGAAATCTGTCCCGTACTTTACAACTATAGGGAACCATGAACTCTACCACGGTGACGCAGCCTACCTGAATGCGTTTCATCTACCAACGAACAACCTTCCCACCCTCGGTTTGAAACCTCCAAACCTGGATTACCCTTTTTCCGGCACGGAACATTTCTACTCGTTCGATGTCGGCGACGCGCACGTTTCGGTTCTCTACAACCCGTGGTATGCGCACCACAACTTTTCCAAGGACACCAACCAACTCCACTGGCTGACCAACGACCTGGCCACCACCTCAAAGCCATGGAAGCTACTCCTTGGTCACTTCCCTGTAGCTTCCTCGGCAAGTCATGGATATAGCGATTACGATGGCAACGCGCTTCCGGACACTATTGATTTCGGGAACACCATCTACCCGATCGTGGCCAAGTACGGGGTGGACCTGATGCTGGCGGGGCACTCCCACTCGTTTGAGAAATTCAACCCAATTAACGGCATGATCTCGGTCGTCTGCGGTTCGAGTTCTAGCACATATCCCTTTTACAGATTCTTTCCTGGAACTTCACAGTTTTGGGGAAGCGGAAATAACTTCGTAGCGCGTATCAACATCGACGGCGACCAACTCAAGCTCGATGGCCTAGACCCTGACGGCAAGGTATTGGACTGGCTTGTGATAAACAAAAAAACACCTGAGCGCGACTGGTGGGACTCAGCTTGGCATTCACCACAGATCGAATCATCCCAAGTAAAAGATGAGGGCAAAAATATTCACGGGCAGGCGTTCGACCTGATTGGCGAACCGATCCCCAGCGTCAGCGGCGAAAGAGCCAACCTCGGCCAGGTGCGCGTCAACAACGACCACACCCACCTGTATATCGGCTTCGAGCAGGCGATGATTGGGCCCAGCCAAAACATCTTCCTGTTCATCGAATCACCTAGGCAGGACGGCGTCGCCAACCTAGCGGGGCTCGGCAACGGCAAGGTGGAATTCAGCGGCGAAGGCGCTGACGGGCTCGACTATCTGCAAAACCTCACCTTCACCAACTTCAAGCCAAGCGTGGCGGCGATCCTCGGCGACGAGCGCGCCGACAAACAGTCCAGGCACTTTGGTCGGCCCGACTTCACCATCAGGGTTAGCACCGGCGAAAAACCGGAGGATTTCACCTTCGTGCCCTTCCCGCTTGGCCAAGGCGTGTTTCACCTCGACCAGACGTTCACCGACTTGGCCGGCGCGCGTTTCCAGCAGTTCAACCGTTCACCTCAACAGTTCAGCCAGCCGCAGGAAGTCGATGCCGGCTTCATAGAGGTCGCCATCCCGTACACCGCGCTGGGCGGCCTGCAACCGGGCGACGAGATCACGATCGGGGCGGTCGTCGGCACCAAGGGCGTTTACGGCAACCAATTCCGGCAACTCGACACGACCCACCTCGGCAACGGCTTGACGTCCGGGAAAGACCTCGTTTTCCAACTTGATACTTACCAACTCGAGGGGCTGAAAGTGCGTCTGGCCATTAACACCGATCCCGATAACGACGGGCTGCTCACCGCCCGCGAAATGGAACTCGGCACCAATCCGGACAAGCGCGACACCGACGGCGATCTGTTGCCGGACGGCTGGGAAGTCGCTCGCGGCCTTGACCCGCTCCAGCACGACGGCGACGCGGCGTTGGCCCTCGACCCCGACGGCGACGGCGTCAGCATTGCCGACGAACTCGCCGCCGGCACCGACCCGCTCGACGGCGACTCCTATTTCGCGCTACAGGTTGAAACGACCGACGACGGCATCCGCCTCCACTGGCACGCCGTCCCGGGTGCCACTTATCAAGTCATAGCCGCCGGGAAGGCATCCGGCCCGTACGAGGCGCTTGGCCAGGCGAAAAAACTCGAGGGTGAGGCCGCTGCCGAAATGGAGTTGGCCCTTCCCTCCGCTCAACTGAACCAACCGGCCTCATATTACCGGCTGCAATTGACTCCCAAAGAATGAAACACACAAACAAACTTGGCCAAGTGCTTGGGCTCGCCGCCCTGCTGTTGGCCACCAGTTGCGAGAAGGAAAAAACCGCCATGCCCCCGAGTGCCCCAACGCCTGCTCCGCCCGCCAACCCCGTGACCGACCCGGCACAGCCCCGGCTCGAGACAATCAAGCTCTACCTCGGCGCGGCCGAGTTGACCGTCGAGATCGCCGACGAAAACCTTGAGCGCCAGGCCGGCATGATGCACCGCACGACGATGCCGAAGAACGAGGGCATGCTCTTCGTTTTCCCACGCCCGCATCAGACCGGTTTTTGGATGAAAAATACCACCGTGCCGCTGTCGATCGCCTACATCGACCGCGCCAGCCGCGTGATCGAGATTTACGACCTGCACCCCGGCAACACCCAGCCGGTCGAGTCGCGCTCGGCCCGCGTGCAGTACGCACTCGAGGTCAACCAGGGCTGGTTCGCCAAAAACGGCATCCAGCCCGGCACAGTGCTCGCCACCGAGCGTGGCTCGCTGGCGGTCTCGGTTCGGGCCAAGTGATCGGCTGGCATTGACTTTGCGCCGGTTTTAGGCACACTACCGCCCGGATGATTGACGACATCACAAAAGTCCTCCAAAACTGGGACTACCGCCTTGGCCGCGTGGACGCACGCCGGGTCAAGGGCGAGGATGGTGCGGACAAGCTGCAGTTGCGAATCGACCTCGGTTTGCTACAGATGAACGCGCAGTATCGCCCCGACGGCAAGCGGCCGTTCGGACACCCCACCCTGCTTGACCACTTTGTGAACCGCCTTGAGGAGTTTCGCAAAAAACACAGCGGCAAGGACGACACCTTCACCATCAACCCCGACGAGTGCGCCAAGCTCCAGCAGGAGGCCATCCAGTATCATCACCGCAGCATTTGCAATTTCGAGCTTGAGGACTTCGAGGCCGTCGAGCGCGATACCGAGCACATCCTTGAGTTGCTCGACTTCGTGCAGGACTTCGCCGCGCAGGATGATATCGGCCAGAGCTTCCAGCAGTTCCGCCCGCAGACGATCATGATGCAGGTTCGTGCCGTCGGGACAGAGCTTCTCGCCGATGGGAACTACGATGCCGCCATCGCGGAAATCATCGCTGCGATCGAGGAGCTGAACCTGTTCTACACCGAGATGGGCCGCGAGGAACTGGTCGACAACGGCATGGAGGTTCACTCCCTTGGCGAATGGCTCAAGGATGTCGAGAAAGAGGCCGCCGAGAAAAAGCCGATGACCAAGCGCGAGAAACTCGAGCACAAACTGGGCTCAGCAATCGATCAGGAAGATTACGAGAGCGCCGCCAAGCTCCGCGACCAACTCAAAAGAATCAGCGTCAAAAAGAAGGCCTGATCCTCACGCATGGATAGGGATGGCTGTCCCCAGCCGTCCGCAACACCTAGCCAAGCCGAAGCCCCGAAGGAGCGACACCGGCAAAAAAAATCATGAGCGCAGACGCAAAAATAGTGGAACTCGGGCTTGAACTCCCGCCCGCCCCGGCGCCGATGGGCGTTTACAAACCGATCGTCATCACCGGCAATCTCGCCTACCTCTCCGGCCACGGACCGGTGCAGTCCGACGGCACACTGATGACCGGCCGCGTCGGCGACGACCTCAACCTGGACGCCGGGTACAAGTCCGCCCGGCAGGTCGGCCTCACAATGCTCGCCACGCTCCGGGCCAATCTCGGCAGCCTCGACCGCGTCCAGCGCGTCATCAAGGTGCTCGGCATGGTCAACTGCACGCCCGACTTCCCCGACCACCCGAAGGTCATCAATGGCTGTAGCGAATTGTTCGCGCAGGTTTGGGGCGAGGAAAACGGCGTCGGCGCACGCAGCGCGGTCGGCATGGGCTCATTGCCCGGCAACATCTCCACCGAGATCGAGGCCATCTTCGAGATCGACTAAATCCGCATGGCGGAAGACTGGCACACGCTCGCCAACCCGGACGAGATACCCTCGCCCGCCCTTCTGGTTTAC
>Ga0208764_10002176_pt1 | contig 12402 bp, 13 predicted proteins | sample ETNtaG_18_FD_185762 | JGI IMG/M metagenome (GOLD analysis project Ga0208764, IMG submission 185762) | Marine microbial and viral communities from oxygen minimum zone, Eastern Pacific Ocean - ETNP201302SV91 (SPAdes) (version 2) | ecosystem: Environmental > Aquatic > Marine > Oceanic ... | reverse complement strand
GGTCTTTTAGAGTCATTAAGTGCGGTTGATGAACTCTATCCAGATTACAAAGAGCTGTTAAATACTATGGCATCATTGACACAATCTGTAGCATTTTTGCAGGTTATAGGTTCGAGAGAAAATGTTAGTAGCAATGACCAAGCTCAATTTCTAGAAAATATCGCCACTAATTATTCTCCTAAATTAATTCAATTGATCTATCAAATTTCAATAACTGCAAAAAAAGATATTGAATTAGCACCATCTCCGAAAGAAGGATTTACCATGGCTATTTTAAGAATGTTTGCTTTCCAGCTTGATGACTCTCAATCAATTAAATCATCAAAGACTGAGGTCAAAAAAAAAGAAATCAAGACTAAACCTATAAAAGAAGAGCCAAGTGTAGAAAAGGACAAAGCAAATAACAAAACTGAAAATATGAACCTTAATACAGAAAGATGGACATCAGAGGTTTCAAAGATGGCTCTTAAAGGCACTGTTAAACAGTTAGCTTCACATTGTTCTATTGCACAACTAAAAGGAGGCAGCCTTTTGCTCACTATTGATCCTGAAAATGAACACCATCTGATAGACAGAGCTACCAAAGAGTTAGGACAGTATCTTATTAATACATTTAATAACATCCAAAAAGTAAAACTAAAGGTTCTGCAGACTAATGGATCGACATTAGCTAAAAAGAATTCTGAGGAACAAGAAGGACAGAAGATTATGAATCAATCTAGAAATGACTCAGACCCAAATCTTCAAATTATTAAAGATATGTTCGACGCCAAGATTGAGAAAACTTAATGAAATCTTTTAGTCCAGTACTTCAAGACTTAATTGATGCTTTTAAACAACTTCCTGGTATAGGCATCAAAAGTGCACAACGAATAGTTTTTTATCTGTTAAAAGAAAATGAAAACAAGGCTTTATTTATAGCAGATTCAATACAAAAATCCTTTGAATCAATTAAAGAATGTCAAGAGTGCAGAATGTATACTGAAGATGACCGCTGTAGCATTTGTAAAGATATTAATAGGAATAAACATATTATTTGTGTGGTTGAGTCACCAGCTGATCTAATTGCAATAGAGAATACTATGCAATTTAAAGGTCTTTATTTTGTATTGATGGGAAGACTTTCACCACTTGATGGTATAGGCCCAGATGAATTGAAAATAGAAGATTTGACCAAATTATTAAAAGACAGAGGTATCAAGGAAATAATTTTAGCTAATAGCCCAACAATCGAAGGTGAAGCAACTGCCTCTTATATTGGTTCAATAGCTGAGGATCTTGAAGTCAAGGCAACACGAATTGCCTATGGAGTGCCAATGGGTGGCGAGTTAGAGTATGTTGATTCCAATACATTGATCCAAGCAATAAATAATAGAAATCTAATAGGGAATTAAGCTTTACAAGTAAGTTGATATTAACTTTTTGTAGTTGAAATAACGTTGCTTAGAAATTCTGTCTTTTTCTACTAAATCTTTAATAAAACATGAAGGTTCATTTAAATGAGAGCAATCTCGGTATTTACACTTAAGATCATGGACATTAATTTCAATAAAACCTTTTTTAATATCATTAATATTTTTAATGTTTGGATGTAAATTCTCAATACCCGGTGTGTCTATGAGAAAACTATAATTGCTTAGTAAATGTATTTTTGTAGTAGTAGTAGTGTGTTTGCCTGTCTTTGACTTTTCAGACAATGGACGAGTTTTTATGTAATCTGATCTTAATAATAGATTTGTAATTGTTGATTTACCAACACCTGATTGTCCAACGAGTAAAGAAGAGTGATTATGAAGCATATTCATGAATTCAAAGATATTGACTTCAAACTTAGCTGATATATGGATTAACTCATACCCTATTTTTGAATATTCACTTAATCTCTTGATAATAAAGTCTTTACTTATGTCTGATTTGTTAAGAACAATAACCAGTTTGCATTTTATTAATTCCGATATAAGGATAAATTTATCAATTAGCAAGTAATTAGGTTTAGGCTCTGGAGCGATCACTAAAAGTATTTGTGAGACATTATTTACCAAATTTCTCTTCAAGCCTTTTTTACCAAGTCTTTCCACTTGGTTTATGGGGGGGTGAATTTTATTAATTAGAACAGATTTTTCATCTAAGGGTTCATGTTCAACAAAATCTCCAATGACAACATTATCTTGTTTCTTCTTAAGGAAGGGTAAAAAGCCAGAATCACCATTCCATAGCTTACCTCTATTGCCATACAATTCTGTTACTAATGCTTTTTTGTCGTATTGTTTTATCAAACTTTTGTGATTATACATTTATAACTCTGTTAGAATCACTTTATATGACTAGACCATCAAAACGCCTAATATGGATTGACTTAGAAATGACTGGTCTAGATACAGACAATGATACTATTTTAGAGATAGCTACTGTTGTTACTGAGTCCAACCTTGAGCTTGTTTCTGAAGGACCTAATTATGCCATTCATCAGGATGATGAGATTCTTAACGCTATGGACGATTGGAATAAAAAACAACATTCCAAATCTGGGCTGTTAGATCGAGTAAGAGATTCAAGAATTACAATTGAAAGAGCTGAAAAAGATACGTTAGAATTTCTTCAGAAGATAACCAATAAAAAAGAGGCACCAATGTGTGGTAATAGTATATGCCAAGATAGACGTTTTTTAGCTAGATTGATGCCTAATCTTGAAGATCATTTTCAATATCGTAATCTTGATGTCACATCAATAAAAATAGCATCACAACTTTGGGCACCGGATGTGGCAAGATCTTTCTCAAAAAATAGTAATCACTTAGCTAGAGACGACATATACGATTCAATTTATGAATTGAATCACTATAGATCTCATTTTCTTAGAACAGAGGATTAGTTATCCTGCAAAAAACAATGCTATTGTAGATGCAAAACCAGCTACCCAAGCGACACTCCTCAAGGTACCCTTATTAGTTAAATAAAAGGTGGCGTGCAAAATCCTTGAGAGAACAAAAATTATGGCAAGGATATCAATTGTTAGTTGATCATTCCCTAAGAAGTGTGCAGCGAGAACTGCAGCAAAAAATGCTGGGAATGATTCATAACAATTCTGTTCAGCAGAGTGAGCATTCCTTGCTTTTCCACTCAATGCTGAAATATGATCTCTGGGTGATTCGTTGTTGTATTTTACTTTTGAAGATTTCGAGACACCTGCCAAATAAGCAGGTATAAACATACAAAATATTATACAGTAGAATGCTATTGTCATGGCTATATTACTCCTTTAAATAGATGTGCATTGATTATATTATGGATTCATAGAACATATCCAATTATGATAATAATGTGATCATAAAATACAGTAAGAATATCAATCATGAAAAACCAATTAATCCGCTTTTAGTAGCTGAAAAGTTACAAAATATTTATGATGAAAGTTTTGATATATTTAACGAGTTAATACTCAAACCAACTGGAATAAAATCTAAATCTATTGAAAGTTATAGATCTATTAATTTTACTCTCAAGAGTTCAGAAAATATGCCATTGGTATATATTTGCATAGAAACACTATCACGTTATACGCTTCATTGTTCTATGAAAATTGAAGAAGGTATTTTAAACGGTAATGAAAATGTTTATCAAAAACCTTTTATATTTAGAATGAAAATCTACTTAGACGCTCAGCTGCTTGAAGTTTATGATGCGACATCACATTCGGTAAAAACAGATAATAAGGACACACAAATATCGACAAAAATCCTCAATCCTATTAGCAGTGAAATAAAGCTTATTAGATCTCAATTTTTAAACCGCTGGCTAAAGTCTCTGAAACAGACGGATTATATATGTATAAATAATGACAAATAATCCTCTATCAAACCCAAATTTCTCAAAATTATTTGCTGCCCAAATAATAGCCCTTGTCGGTACTGGTTTATCAACAGTTGCTCTTTCTCTTTTAGCTTATGAAATGGCCGGAGATAGAGCAGGTACTGTATTAGGTATAGCCTTAGCTTTCAAAATGGTTGCTTATGTGTTTTTTTCACCGATAATCAGTGGACTTGTTCATCGGATATCCAGAAAGTTTTTCTTAATCTCAATGGATGTACTACGAGCTATCATTGTTCTTTTGATGCCTTTCGTATCAGAAATATGGCACATTTACCTATTAATTTTTCTTCTTAATCTGTTTTCAGCTGGATTTAAACCAGTTTTTCAAGCAGTTATTCCCGATATACTAAATAATGATGAACAGTATGGTAAAGCCTTGGCTTATTCTAGAGTAGCTTATGATCTAGAAAATATCTTAAGCCCCACATTAGCTGGAATTGGTCTTTTGTTCTTTACTTATAGTGGTTTATTCATTTTTAATTCTGTTGCATTTTTTATATCAGCACTAATCATTATTATTACTTTATTACCTAAAACGAAACCTGTTGAGAGAAGTGGTAATTTTATAGATGAAGTCACATATGGGATTATCTCTTATTTTAGAACACCTCGACTCAGATCGTTGTTGGTTTTATATATTGGTATAGCAGTTGGAAGTTCTATGGTGATTGTCAATACTGTAATTTATGTTAAAGATTATCTGATGCTACCAGATACCACATTGGCTTTATTTTTTGCTTGCTCAGGCTTAGGATCAATGCTTATGGCCTTTATGTATCCAGTAATAGCAAAAAAGGTAAATGACAAAACTGTTATACAAATAGGAATAGTAACTTTAGCAATATCACTTTTTCTCATGTCTTATGAGCCCACATTCAGTTTTGCATTAATCAACTGGTTTTTAATAGGTGCAGGGTTGTCATTGTCACAAATACCGGCAGGCAAAATAGTAAATATGTCAGCCAACCCCAATGATAGGACTGCATACTTTTCTGCTCAGTTTTCATTATCTCATCTGTGTTGGTTAATAGGTTACCTAGCTGCTGGCCAACTCGTCTACATCTTTGGGTTCTCTTATACTGCAGTCTTTTTTGCCTGCATAGTCTCTATTTGCTTAATCTATAGTGTTTTATTTTGGCCTAATGAAGAAGAAGAAAGTATCTTAACCCATACACACACAAGACTGACTCATCAGCACACTCATAATCATGATGATGATCATCATCAACATAAGCACATGGAAAGCTCAGATAATTCAAACCATTCACATGAACACAGCCACGATCAGATTACACACAAACACCGATTTCATATCGATATCCATCATCAAAACTGGCCATCGAGTTAGGTTTAATTTTAGTTTTTAGAAATTAGTAAGCTGTCTTCGGAAGATTCAACAGTGTATTCATCGTCAGAGGATTTAATTAAATCAATGACCATCAGGTACGCTTCATTTAATATCGTTTCAGAACTAAAATCTTCAAATGATTTTTCATCATCAAAGCCAAGTTCTTCTAACTTACTTTTTCTTCTTTCAGTGTTAGCTATTGATCGTTGATCACGTTCCTGCTTTCTTTTTTCCATGTTCAGTGATACCGAGTTAACTTGTGATGCATTTCTGAACTCACTAATATCTTCAATTAATATATCAAGTGCAAGGCTCTCAGATCTTCTAATTTGATGATTCTTTTCAATATTATTTATAAGTTGTTGAAAATCTGTACGTGTATTAAATTCTAGGCTTGTGATTTTATCCCATGGCAGAGGATTATTTTTTGTTTCTTCACCCACAATCCCATCATTAATAAATGAAGGAAGGCTTATATCTGGTTCAATACCTTTATTCTGAGTGCCTTCGCCCGTAACACGATAGTATTTAGCTATTGTTAAAGTTAACTGTCCAAAACCTTTCTTTGATTTATACCTAGAGTACCTGTCTAAGGGGTAGAGATTTTGAACTGACCCTTTACCAAAGGTTTTTTGACCAATTACAAGTCCTCGTTGGTAGTCTTGGATTGCACCAGCAAATATTTCTGATGCAGAAGCACTATATCGATCAACCATAATTGCCATAGGGCCATCATAAATTGCCCCATAAGATGGATCATTAATAACTTCTAAATTATTGTCCATATCTTTAAGTTGAACGATTGGACCATCTTCGATAAACAGCCCTGTTAAAGATACAGCTTCATCTAATAAACCACCGGAGTTACCTCTTAAATCAACTATAAGGGCATCTATTCCAATTTCTTTGAATTCAGAGACTATATTTTTCACATCAGACGTAGTGCTTTTATAGTTTTCTAGTCCTTTACGCCTAGCTGCAAAATCTTGATAGAAGCTTGGTATTGTTATGAAGCCTATTTGAAAATCTTTTTCATTTAAATCAATGGTTTTAATATAGCTTGTTGCTGCTTGTTCTTCTAATGTAACACTATCTCTGATTAGGCTTAAATCATATGGATTAGAGTCAACATTAGATGATGTTGGTAGTATTTTCAGCCTAATTTCACTTCCCTTTGGGCCTCTGATTAATTTAACTACATCATTAAGATCCCAACCTATCACATCTATCATTGTGTTTGAATCATCCTCATAGATTCCTATGATCTTATCCAAAGGTTTCAGCAATCCATTTTTTTCTGCCGGTCCTCCTGGGATTAAGTTAACTATTTCAATGAATTCTTCATTATTCTGTAATCTTGCGCCTATTCCCTCATAGGATAAACTAGTTTGTATTTCATATTCCTCAGCCTGAGATGGATTTAAATAATTTGAATGAGGATCAAGATAAGCCATGTATGAGTTTAAAAAAATATTAATAACATCATCTTCTTCATAATTATTTATCCTTTTTAAGAATCGTGTGTATCGTTTCATTAATGTGTCTTTTGCTTTTTCTATAGGCTGTCCTGCTAAAATTAGTGAAAGGAGGTCATTTTTAGTTCGTTTTCTCCATATTTCATCTAACTCATCAGAATTTTTAGGCCAAATTTTATTATTTGATCTAAAAGAATACGATTCATCAATGTTAAATGAATTAATTTCATCAAGTAAATCTATTGAGTAGGAGAGTCTTTGCTGAGCTCTTAAACGAAAAACTGCAAAAATATCAAAAATCGCTTCTAAGTTACCGTTAACTAATGACTCATCAATTTTGTATTTATATCTTTGAAAGTAGTTAATATCAGATTTTATAAAATATACTTTTAAAGAATCTAAACTTTCAATAAAGGTTTCCAATATTTCTATAGATGATTCATTATTGATTTTCTTTTGATTAAAATGGGCTTTTTCACTGATTACCGTAACTAATTTTAGTAGGTGATTATCAACTGGCTTTTCAATTAAGATACTTGGGTAAACTTCTGAGCTCTGACTCCCAACTTGGGTCGAGATCACAATTAAACAAGTGAAAATTAGTTTAATTATTTTATTCATTTTCGTTAATTGAATTTAAGTAATCCTTTTTATCATCTTTTTATTGAGAGAAAAATCCTACTATTTGCTGAGTTAAGCCTTCGCAAGCATTAGATTGTGTTCTAGCAAGAATGGGAATAGGTATAACTATAGCAGGTATCACTGAAGTTCCTGAGACATTAGCACTTAAGTTTCCAACAGAAGCTTCCTGACTGAGATCCCATATGGATGCTTCATATGAGGAGGTATCATCCCACCACGCAAAACCAAAACAACCGCCACCACCGGGTCCTGCAGCACATGAGAGAGCTCCAGAGCTTGAATTGGTTTTGGTTTCACCAGTTACCTTAACTAAGTATTTTACTTCTAGTTCATCTAACTTATTTTTAATAATCTGCTTACCTAACAATTTTGGTAAATCTTCAATATTCTGAGGTGCAGTGCTTGGCTCAAACCACGGGTAAAAAATATTTTGAAACTCGGTTGTTGAGATAATATTAAACTGCTCCTGATTTTTTGATAATGATCGATTCAAACAATCCATGAAATCATTTTCAGTTTTGTTCCCAGTATGATAACTATCTGAGAGAACAACAATTGATTCTCCATCCCTTATAGAATATGCAGCATTCACTTCTTGATCTATTCGAGTTGTTGAACAGCTTATTATAAGTAAGCAAGACATTATCAATATGGGTAATCGTATGGGCATAGAAGTTTATTTTACTAGATCTAGTAGTTCATTTTTTTCTTTTTCGAGTTGAATAGTAAGATTAGCACCAACATCTCTTAAGGCAATATTAATTGCATTAGCCATTGATTGATTGTCATCAAATGAGCTTTTTGCTTGTTCCCCGTATCCTGTGATATCCCAATTCATGATAGGATCTAATTCTGAATTATAGAGATTTATTTTATATTTAAACCAAATAGAAAATTTATCATTTGATGCTAATTGAGGGGTTAGGTATTCAAACTTATCAAGATCAACCGTCACAACAATATTAGCTTCATTGTTATTTAATAAATCAAGAGATTCTTGTTCAGTAATATTTGAGAAAAATGAGTCAAAAATTGTATTAAATATTTTCTTTTGAGCATCTTGAAAGTCTATCTCCCAAGTGTAATCTGTTGATTCTAAGGGAGTGCTTTCAAAGAGATAATTTTTAATTTTATCTTCGTAAATTGTAATTACTGAAATGTTCTGATTTTTATTAACAAGTGGAGAAGGTATCGATGACGAAATTGTAATGGATTGTGAGCTGCAACTAGTAATTAATAACAATATTAAAAAGCTGTATGTTTTAATTTTCATCGTATTTCAGGCTCCACCTCTTCAGAGTAGGCTTCCCAGGTTCCTTTTGGATTTGTTTGACCCCATCCAGATTGTTTTTCGAGCAAGCCAGGGTGATCTTTAATTATTCTGTCTAGTACCACTCTAGGGATATCATCAATTGTTCCTGTAATTTGATAGCTATGCATACGGCCAAATAAAACGCCATCGGGTAAATTAGAACCCATTTTCATCCAGGGCCACCAAGGCGATGTTCTCATGAACCCTGCGTGAAATGGAGAAGATTGAATTGAACGGTCATTCATAGCATCTACTGGCGTGTAAAAGCTAAAATGTTCTGAAGGATTAATAACCTTACTTGTATGAGCTTTTGGCCATTTTTCTTTAGTTACAGGGTTAGTATATTCATGTGAATACTCCCATGTCAGGAGATACTGATCACCAATCCTCTGCCAAGGCAGTATGAAGGGGATAGTATCATGTGAAGAATCAGCATCAGCTTCATTCATCAATGTAGGCTCATCGATTAATGAGTTACCCATAACAAATTTGGGCATTGACTCTGTTAGATGGCCTCTCATCATCTTATTGATAAAAGGAAAGACTTCGACAGCTTCGTTGGTCCAAGGGTTTTGCCAGGTGTCTATAATTTCACCACTCTTAAGATCTGTAAAATAGCCAGCTTCAGTGCCCCTTATATTTATACTATGGTCATCATTAAGTCGAGATTGCATATTGCCAAATCCGACATAGCCAAATAAAGGAAGTAAACGATTAGTGCCAATCCTAGCAAATTGAACGCCCTGATAACCGCCAAAGGTTGGGGTGTCTGAATAGCTACCCCATAATTTACCAAAGGCGTATAAGTTATCTTTAGGTAAACTAAAGTCTAGATTACCCAGGTTATCAGCTATGCCTTCACTTGCTTTTAAAGGCATTGATTTTGATAGACTATATCCTAGTATCGATGATGTTATGAGGTTTCTTCTAGATATTAGTGAGTTATAGACAGAAGCAAACATCTTGTTGCTTAATCAAGAGCAGCGTCATTGAAATCGTCAATATCTTCTATATTTGATTCATTTTCTGCATCTGGCCATATTTTTGTAAATTTTGTTCCCTCGAAACTCACACCTGCAATGATACCTTTATGACCAAAGACGAAACCTACAATAGGATCTTGACTTTCAGTGGTATCAATTGATCCTCCTAAGCCCATAGTGAAAAGAGCAATAGTTCCATCTACACCAGCTTGCCAACCTGAGCTATAAATGAAATCATCCATTGCATCATCATCAAAAAAAAGTATAACAAGGTCTTTTGCACCTACGCCAAGTTGAAGTCCTAAAGATGTGCTAAAGGCTCGATAATATTGCATCTTAATACCATCAACAATCAGAGCGCCTTCGCCGTATTCCATCCCTAGAACTACTCCTGCTTTTATCATTCTAGGTATAACTAAAACACCCTTCGCACCATCTAGGTAACCTTGGCTACCTTGTATTTCTTCAATAAATCGCACTAAAGCATTTTCGATCGAGGCATCGATTTCATTAGAGCTTCTAGCATAGGAGTTATCTGAATAATTGATACTAATTAATAAGAAGATCGAGATTAAAAGATAATTTTTGAAGTATTTCATATATTAATCCTTAAGTATTTCATCATAAAAGTCAGTTCTTCTGTCTCTGAAGAATCCCCATGATGAACGATATTCTTTAATTTCGTCAAGGTCAAATTGATGAACAATCGTTTCTTCATTGTCGCGGCTACATTCTTTTACTTTGATTCCAGTGCCATCAGTAATAAATGAAGAGCCGTAAAATGTCATAGAGAAACGATCATTAGACTCTACACCTATTCGATTTGACGCAATAACTGGCACACAGTTAGCTGCTGAATGACCTTGCATTACAATTTGCCAGGAATCTCTAGAATCAAGATCAGAGTTATCAGGTTCGCTCCCTATTGCAGTAGGATAGAAGATTAATTCAGCACCATTTAAAGTCATGATTCTTGCCGCTTCAGGGAACCACTGATCCCAGCAAATACCAGCCCCAATTTTTCCAAAGGCCGTGTTAAAAACTTTAAAACCTGTATTACCGGGATGAAAATAATATTTTTCTTCATAGCCTGGACCATCAGGGATATGTGATTTTCTATATATATCTAGTATTTTGCCATCAGCATCTATCATCGCTAATGAGTTGTAATAAGTGTTATTGTCTTGCTCAAAGAAACTCATTGGTAAGACAACACCAAGTTCTTTTGCAAGGTCAGACATTTCATTGAGTAGGGGATTATTTTCAAACGGTTTAGCAAGTTCAAAATTTTTAGGGTCATTTAGGCAGGGAAAGTAGACAGATTCAAATAGTTCTTGTATGAGTATAATCTGTGCGCCTTCAGATGCACATTTACTAATTAGATCTTTTGCTTTATCAATGTTTGCTCGCGTATTATCTGAGCATGCCATTTGTGTTGCTGCTACAGTAACTTCTCTCATTCTCCCTCCTTTGATTAGATATACGGTTGCTGCTGAGTGATACAATGAACACAGCCACCACCTTCAACAATTCTTGATCCTTCAAGTGTAACAATTTTTCTATCATGAAAAACCTTTGAAATAGTATCAATGGCTTTTTTATCCATTGGGTCGTTAAACACAGGCAGAACAATACCATCATTAGCAGTATAAAAATTGATATAGGATAGAGGCATTCGTTCATTAAGAAATTTGCGATAACTAGGCTGTTCTATTGAGATAATCTCATAGTTGTTACCATTTATATTTTTAGCATGTTTTAGGCGATCCTTATTTTCTTGGAGTCTATCGAAGTTTGAGTCTTGTTGATTATTTTCAGTTAAAGCAAGTATCTGATTATTTGGTGTAAAGCAGGCTAAATTATCAATATGTCCACCAGTGTCGTCAAATTCTAATGCAGCAATTAGCCAGATAAAATTATTAACACCTAGATATTTCTCGAGAATATACTCAGCTTCTTTTTTATCTAAACCAGGATTTCTTGACGGGTCAAAAATCACATCTTCCGTCAACATAAGAGTCCCCATACCATCTGTATGAATAGCCCCACCCTCTAGAACAATAGGTGCTTTAAAATGAATAATATCAAGGTGTTTTAAAATTTTTTCAGCAATTATTGCGTCATTAAGATAATCTGGCCCAGTTGCTTCACCATAGTTATTAAAAGTCCAGTCAATACCTGCTATTTGAGTTTTGTTGGAAATGAACGTGGGTCCTGAGTCTCTACACCAGCTATCATCAATTTGTTTACTCATAGTAGAAACATTATTAGTAATCATCGGACTCAATGATTCTATATCGTTTTGATTGGCTATTATTGTTACTGGCTCGAACTCTGAAATAAGATTTGCAGTCTCAGCATAAGCAGCTCTCATGGTATCGATATTTCGGTATCTCTCAGGATCAAGACCCGTTGGCCACATCATCCAGGTTTGTTGATGGGACTGCCATTCTGCTGGCATAAAAAAGCCTAAATCTTTTGGATATTTCTCTATCAATTCATACATGCTTTTGGTGGAGGCGGCGGGAATCGAACCCGCGTCCGCTAGCTATCCGCACAATGATCTACATGTTTATCCTATTCTTTTAATTTAGTCTCATAAAACCGAAAGGAAGGTAATTATGAAACGATCTTCTGACTTATTATTTAATAATTATTTGCAGAAGCAAAATAATTACGATCTTGGATAATTTTCATTAATTTAACCCTCCAAGAGAGGCCAGATTAATGCCAGCTGGTTTATGCAGCTAGTGCGTAGTTGTCGTTTGCAAC
>Ga0208764_10002175_pt1 | contig 12403 bp, 26 predicted proteins | sample ETNtaG_18_FD_185762 | JGI IMG/M metagenome (GOLD analysis project Ga0208764, IMG submission 185762) | Marine microbial and viral communities from oxygen minimum zone, Eastern Pacific Ocean - ETNP201302SV91 (SPAdes) (version 2) | ecosystem: Environmental > Aquatic > Marine > Oceanic ... | reverse complement strand
GATGGATTTGAACAACCTATTATGGAAGATAGACCACTCCCCGGGCCAACAACGCCTGACAGTAGCACAGAAGTTAGACCTGATCAAGTGCCTGACATTATTGAAGAGATGCCAGAGATTGAAGAAGAAGTACAACCCGAAGTTACACAACCTGAAAGTATACCTGAACCAAAAGAAGATTTAACTGCAATACTTAAAGAAACAGTTAAAAGACAAGAAGAAGCGGGAGAGATAGCACCATCCGGTGAAGGCGAATCTGTCGCTGACGAAATAGTAGATGACATATTAGGCGAGTTAGACGAACTCGAAGAAAAAGAAAAAGCAGAAGGTCCTATGTGGAGGATCGATGAACGAGATGAACATAAACTTGAAAGACATGTAGAACACATTTTAAGAGAACCAGAAATAGCAGAGGCGTTAGCAAAAGTTGATTCGGAGACAAGAGAAACTGTTTATAATCAATTAAAAGCCGCAATGCATAAACGGGCAACTTTAACAAAATAAACTATGTCAGAAACAATTCAGATAACCGAACCTAGCATTTTAATTCCCTCAGTTGGTAAAAAAATTATTATCATAAGCGATAACTTATCGTTTACAGAACAAATAATAACCGAATACGAAGCACTATACATAGAAAGTAATTTAACGTTTTATATTTTTGTTGGTAAAAATTACGATTGGCTATTATTAAATTTAGCACATGTCGATACTGTAATTTTTGATTTAGAGTTTAAGGATAAGGATGTATATTGGACATCTCCTTATCTTATTGACAAATTTGTAATATTAATTGGTAAGAATGAATCTATTACTAAGATATTATCATTTGGTAGTGTATGTCAAATATTTACTACCATAGAACATTTTATTGACACTCTGCAACAAGCAGAGGACTTTGCACCCTAAGAAGGAGAGAAATTGAGAAGACAAAAGGTTTATAGGCAACCACCTAAAAAGAACAACCTAACTAATAGAGATTGTTTACGTTTTAAACAAGTAAGATTGATTGATTCTGAAAAGCAGAATCATGGATTAGTATCGCCGGGTAAAGCATTATATATAGCAGAAGATGCAGGTTTGGATTTGGTATGTATCAATCCAACTTCTAACCCACCTGTATGTAAAATTATAGATTATGCTAAGTTTAACTTTGATCAACAAAAGATTAAAAAACAACAAAAAAAGCAACAGAAATTAACCCAATTGAAAGAGATGGATTTCAGACCATCCATTGATCAACATGACTTTGAAACAAAGTGTCGAAAAATCAAAGATTTTATAAATAAAGGCAGTAAGGTCAAAGTCGTTGTAAAGACTAAGGGCAGAGAAATAGCTCTGTTTGATTATAAATCATTTTTTGATAGGGTGCTTGAGGCACTAGATAATGTCAAATTTGATTCAAGCATTAGTAGGACACATGGCCGATTTAGTTGTATAATAACCGCAGAATGATAACAGTAATAGTAATAGGCCACCCAGACAAAGCGATCAAAAAATTAAAAAGATTAGTAAACAACGAAAATACATTTAATGTATTAAGAGAAAAACAATACTTTACAAAGCCTGGCGAAAAACGTAGGCTTAAAAAAGAACGTGCTAAGGCACGGATTAGAAAACGTAATCAAAAATTAATTGAACAGTATCAGAAGAGATATTGACTTTCATAAATATTTTTGTTACAATAGTAACAAGGAATATGCCTATGGTAGGGTATTCCGATTTTAGTTAATCTTGCTTAAATAGGAGAATATTATGACTAGATTACACACTGGAAATCTTACTGATTTCATCACTTCATTAACACCATTTACAGTTGGTATGGATCGCATGTTTAGAGATCTTGAACAGTTCTCTAACACCTATACCGGTAGCTCAACAGGTTACCCACCTTATAACATCGAGCAATTTGATGATGGTAAATGGGTTATTTCGATGGCCATTGCAGGCTTCGGAGAAGATGACATTAAAGTTTCACAACAAGAACGCAATCTTACAGTTAAAGGTAAGATTGAAGCAAAAGACGATAAAGAAGAAATCGTTCATCGTGGTATTGCTAATCGTTCTTTTGAACGAACTTTTAAATTAGGACCTCATGTTATTGTTAAGAATGCAACTCTTAAAAATGGCATGTTGGCTATTGATTTAGAACAGGAACTCCCAGAAGAAGAAAAACCACGGGAAATTCCTATCCTAGTTAATTAATATTTTCGGTGGGGGCATGGAGAGAAGCCCCCACTTCAAATCTAATTAAATATATGTATGAATGATGTTGAACTTAAAGATAGGCAGATACCCCCAAGTAAGTATGCTGTCCTTATTGAATATAGTGTAGCAACCCCGGATGATTTTTTACTTAAAGTCATGGAACATGTATTCAATATCCCCGAAACCATTAGTATGCAATTAATTGAAAAATGTAAAAGTTCAGACAATGTTGCCTTAGGTACTTACAGTTATGAGATAGCAGAACAAAAAACAATCGAAGCAACAAAAATTTCTCGTATCAATAATATGCCACTTGAATTCTCACTTAAAGCATTATGACATACCAAGATGCATATCTTAATCATCTAATTATATATTTTGAAGAACAACCTAATATATTAAAATATGAAAACAGAGATCATAACAGGTATATTGGGCATCAAGTATTATATGATATAGCGTCAAAAGTTTTTATAGAAAATAAAATAATCCTAGCAGAAAACTTTTGCTTTCCTAATTTTGGTATTAAATCAGATACGGTTTTGAATAACATTAATATACAAGATGCTATTCCAGCATTAAAAAAAGAACTTGGTAATGTACATATAATTAATATATTTCATAGTCCGATTTACAAAACATATTTTTCTGAAGTTGGTTTTTCTCATATTACAGAGTCGAGATACACTCAACAATCAAGATCAATTGACATAAGAAAAATAGAAAAGAAAACAGACTATGTAGCAGGAGATAAAGAATCTTATATACAAACTTATATGATACATGATTATTTTACCCAAAAGAATATACACATTGATTTAGAGCATTTAGCATGAAAAATTTTGACATTGTAATTGTAGGAGCCGGACCTGTTGGACTCTTTACAGTATTTGAAGCAGGTTTACTTAATTTAAAATGTGCATTAGTTGACTCACTAGGTCAAGTAGGAGGGCAATGCATAGAATTGTATCCTGAAAAACCAATATATGATATACCAGGTGTTCCTTACCAAACTGCTAAAGAACATGTTAAAGCATTAGAGGAACAAATAAAACCATTTGATCCAACATATTTTTTAAATACAGACATAAAAGTTGTACAACGACACGAAATTGGAAATTATACAGTTGAACTATCAACTGGTGAAACATTAATGACTAGGAATATTTTCTTAGCATCTGGACCAGGAAAATTTATAGCAAGGCGTCCTGAAGTACACGGACTTGCTAAAGCAGAAGCAGATAATATAGTTGATTTTGCAGTAAAAAATATCGACGAAATTATAGGTGATGATGTTGTTATTTTTGGAGGAGGCGATTCTGCTATTGATTGGGCATTAGAACTACATAGTAAATGCAGATTAACACTTGTACATAGATCAGATAAATTTAAAGCAGTACCTGCCAATGTAGAAGCAGTTAAAAATGAAGATAATATTAGAAAATTCTTTGGTTGGAAACCTGAAAAAATAGAAGGTAACAAAATAACAATAAACAAAAAAGGCGAGCGAGTTACTCTTAAAGCAGATAAAGTTTTTATGTTTTTTGGATTGCTTACAGATATAAATGGTATTAATGGAATACCACAAGATATATACGATGTTGATAAACGTATACCTGTTGATACCGAAAAGTTCCAATCAAGTACGCCGGGTATATTTGCAGTTGGTGATTGTAATGTGTATCCAGGCAAACTAAAATTAATTTTATCTGGATTTCATGAAACAACATTAGCAGTTCAAGAAGCATATAAAAGAATACATAAATCCGATCCTGAATTTATGTATACTACAACAAGCACGGCATTACAAGAGAAGTTAAAAAAATGATTCATGCATATTCGGAAAATGGTTGGGATCCTCTCAAAATAGTTATGTTGGGAGATTTCATACCACCCGATTTATTAAAAGAAACTTTAAATTATAGTAAGTTTGATGCCATAAAACCTTGGCTAATGAAAATTGCATGGGAAACAGAAGAAGATTTAAATAACATCCAACACATTTTAGAACAACAAGGTGTTAAAGTACTAAGACCATTTGATTTTGAAAAACAGCGAGCCAAATACCTAGAACACCTTGATACCTGGGATCCTGAATCCACATTGTTACCTATTCCGGTTTCTCCACGAAATGAAATAATAGTTTATAAAGATGTAGTTATTGGTCTTTCAGAAATGGTAACATTACTTGAAGATATTATAGATAATGATATAACATCGTTTAGTAATACACAATATCGGAACATGCACATACCATGTATTTTTAGATGTAATGATACTTTAGTTATTGGTGATGAAATAACAGATGAAGAACTTGAAGTATTAAAACCAGTTTTTCCTAAAGATACAAAATACATTAAAACAGATATAATAGGACATGTAGATGCCGCAATGGCAACATTAAGAGAAGGATTAGTAGTTTATTGTCGACGTGTTTCTGAAAAAGACTTAAACAGAACATTCCCAAATTGGACACATCTTTTTTGTAATAAATTTGGTTTTAATGTAAGAGGTCACCTCGAGGGTGCAATAAATTATTCAGATGCAATACGTGCATTAACAGAAGGTAACTGGGACATAGTAGGCTATGACGGAAATGATGCCAAAGAAGTAGTAGAAACAATTAATGCTAATTTTAGTAATTGGACTGGCAGAGCATACGAAACTCATTTCGACGTAAATATGTTAACAATCAATCCTGATCTCAGTATAACAGTCGGTACCGATAACGATTTAAAAAAGAGCATTGAACAAGAAGGACACGAACTTATTACAGTTCCTTTTCGTCATAGATGGTTTTTTGATCAAGGACTACATTGTATAACATGTGATATATTAAGGGAAAAATGATTACAATAATAGATAAACTCGGAAGAACTAACGAAGTTGATTTTAATATTAACGAAACATTATTAACATGTATTGTTCGTAATAATTTAGATCATGGAGTTGGTATTTGTGGCGGATGTTGCGATTGTGCAACATGCCATGTTCGAGTAACTGGAACTATTGATCCAGTAAACGAAGAAGAAGATGCAACTTTAGACGCTTATGCATTAAATAGATATGACAATTCAAAATTGGGTTGTCAAATACGTTTAACCGAACAACATGATGGAAGCAAATTTATAATAGTCAATGAAGATTGAAGATTTATTAATCATAATAGAAAATATTAATAAAACACAATTACAGCCTATGACCGCAAGGAAACATCTTAAAGCGACGAATTATTCAGAGGTTGTAAAAAAACAATTTGGAGATTTACATATATGTAAGGCAAGAGATCCTGGAGGAAAAACTTGTGTTTTTATGTATGGTAATCCGGGAGAGGAAACTGTTTATCCGGTTAGCGACTTTGTACATTATACATGTGCATTTGGTGAAGCAGTACAGTACATTCCACAAGTTGTTCCTAGACAAGCACACGAAGGTCATATAATATATGCTATAAGTCCTGTATGGGAGAAGAAATTTAATCCCAAACAAGCAGAAAGTTATGCATATATTGACGATATGAATATATACAATTCAAAACCAAAAGGCAAAATATTTACGTTTGAGACCGGGGTAGTACCTTGGTACAAATGGTTATGGAACTTTATTTTTATGAAGAAAAACCAATATAACTTCTCAACATATTTCACGGAGACACTTTAATGAAGTTGATAGCAGGAAATTCAAATAAACCATTAGCAGAGGAAATTGCTAACTTAGCAAATGGTGGACTAACTGAAACATTAGTTACACGGTTTGCAGACAATGAAATTTGGGTGGAGGTAAAAGATAACGTCCGTGGCGAGGATGTTTTTATAATACAAAGTACATGCAATCCAGCAAATGATAATTTAATGGAATTGCTAGTTTTAATTGATGCCTGTAAGCGAGCAAGTGCAGGTAGAATAACAGCCGTAATACCTTATTATGGTTATGGTAGACAAGACCGTAAATCCAAATCAAGGACACCAATTACTGCCAAATTGGTAGCAAACATGATTGAAACCGCAGGTGCTAATCGTGTTTTAACAATGGATTTACATGCAGGACAAATACAAGGGTTTTTTGATATTCCTGTAGATGATTTAAAATCAAAACCGTTATTTGCAAACAGTTTAAGTAAAAGTCCTATGATGAAGACCACTGCTGGAAACGGTGTTATTGTTTCTCCCGATGCAGGAGGTGTTCCACGAGCAAGATCACTTGCAAAGGTATTAAATTGTGATATTGCTATAATTGATAAAAGACGAGATAAGGCTAACGAGTCCGAAGCAATGAATGTCATTGGCAATGTAAGGGGAAAGCAATGTATAATAGTCGACGATATAGTAGATACTGGAGGAACATTAATCAAGGCGGCACAAGCATTATCAAGAGAAGGCGCCGAAATAGTAGAAGCATATATAACACACGGAGTATTAAGCAAGGATGGTGCAGAGAGGATGAGCAAAGACACATCACTGGCGAAACTGCACATAACCGACACAATACCTAATGAAGAATCACAAGGAATTGACATAATTTCTGTAGCAGGAATCTTCTCAGAAGCAATCCGAAGAATAAACCACGACGAATCAATTTCGGTTTTATTTGAAAAAACCGGTTGACTTTTATCTCCTGTGATAGTATAATTGTTTATAACAGTTAAAACACTTGCACAGGAGATTCCATGCCAAAGCAACTTCAAGCACACAACGTCAGTTTTAACGAAGTAGAAGTAGGACTTAGACACTTCTGTAATTTAGGTGCACCATGCAAGTGGTCAGAAGACCAAGGTGCTACACACGCTTTACACACCAATGATGGATGCCGTCCGGCACAAGTTTACAAAACATTTGCACTTATCGGAGCAGACGAAGACGAGTTCGGTAAAGTTATTTGGGAACGATGGCAGATTCGTAAACTAGAACAACATTGGACATCAGAAAACGGAACTGGTTACTGGAAATGAAATATCTTTTAATTGGATTTTTATTAGGTTATGCATACAGTTTTGTTAATATAGACTGGTATACTTTTTGGAATCTTCACTTCATTAAACTTTGTAGGTGGGCAGAATTACCAAACGAGGTTTGGGCTTTTATGGACCAATATATTTTCTTTGGAGCATTATAATGATTATGACAGCACAAGAAGAATTTTTAGAGGAAGCAGATCCGTGGGAAAACGATACCCTAACAATTCCAACAGACCAAGAAGAATTTATAGATACATTTAAAGACGATAGTACAGAAGAATTTATAGATACATTTAAAGAAGAAAACAACGAAGCATTAATTACTAGACGAATGCTTTTTACATTTGGAATCCGAAATGCAATTCATGCATGACGCTTTCAAAGTATTAGATTTAGACAAAAATGATTACAAAGGCAGTATACAAAAAATTAAGACAACTCATCCTAATACCAATTTACTTGTATGAAGAATGCATAGAAGAAGGGATGACAGAAGACGAAGCAATCAAAGAAACATATAAACGATTTTACGAATGACTACATACATGGCTATTATAGTTATATTAAATCTTTATGTAGCCTACCAAATATTACAATAAAAGGTTGACATTTAATACAAAGAGCGTATAATATATGTATAGGTTAAATTAGTTAAACACTTGCTAGGAGACATAGATGGCTAAAGTTGAAACAAGTTGGACCAGAACTAAAATTATTAACCTCCTTCAAAACAACAACAAGGCAGTAGAACGTGCCTTAGTTGTCATTTTCAATAATCAAGAAGCCGACGAACAAGCCTGCGATATGACTAGCAAGGCTAATGGCATTGGTTTTACTGCATTTGATGCAGATATCTTTTCCTCCTTTGCAAAACATATTATTAAAGGGCGTTCACTTTCCGTAAAGCAGATGGAAATTGCTCGTAAACAAGACAAATTTGGTAATATAAAAATTGGCAAATATTGGAAACAATTACAAGCAGAAATAATTCGTAAAGAAAGGGTAGTGTAATATGGAAATATATGTTTGGTTTATATTAGTTTATGCAGTAGGAACATTGTTAGGATATCGTTTTGCTTGGTATAGAGCAGTAAATCGAGTTGCAGGCCAGACTCTAGATATGCTCGAAGCAGGCGGATATGTAAAAACCAAAAAGGTTAATGGTGAAACCGAATTAATAAAGGTTAAGTGAAGCAAAATATCTTATCAGGATGTACTGTAGAATACGAGGAAGATATGCCAAAGAATCCAATTAGGGGAGTTAATAAAACTTCTATAGATAGGCCAGAACCAGAGCCGTTTCGTAGAACAAGTCCATTAGACGAAATACCAGATAACTTTGTAGAACGTATGATGGCAGGTGCCGGAAAAGGCGGAGGAGTTAAAAAGCCAGAAAGAAAGACAATACCAGAGGGCTTTGCAGTTAGCATTGCCTATAACAAAGGTGGATATCAATTAGTTCCAAAGGAGGATGTATGACAGAAGTAGAAAAAGGAATTAAGCATTTGATGATGTGGGGAAAGAAGACATTCAAAGACCACACAGGTGAATGGGTTGAAGTTCGTTGTTCAGTACAGTTAGACCTCTTTGGTGGAGAAGGAGTAGTTATTCCACATCTTTTAGAAGAGGACGAATAGTAAATACTGTTATGGGCGATAATATTGTAAAAGATTGGGCAAATACTTGGATCCGTACTTTTAAAGAAATTGGATCATTTACCAATCTTCCAGAAGACGGCTGGTCTAAAGTCAATAAGCAAGTAAAATGCGAAGATGGATTTGAATTTTCAATGCAAGCAGGACCGTCAATGTACTCGGATCCACGAGCTATTGCTGATCATTACAATAGTGTTGAAATAGGCTTTCCAAATGAGCCAGAACCTTTATTAAAGGAATTTGCAGAAGATCCTGAAAATTTAAGTGATACAGTTTATGGTTGGGTTCCGGTTGCTCGTGTTAACGAAATTATAGAAAAACATGGCGGAATCTGTGAAAAACAATTTGTACTTAACAAGTTAAAAGATGACCGAAGTTATAGATCAAAAACCCAAGACCAAATCTAAAAATAAAGTTAAACGACCAAAAAATTGGGCAGTCGTAATACACAACGATGATTTTACTCCAATGGATTTTGTTGTATGGGTTCTTATTAGCATTTTTAAAAGATCCGAAGAACATGCCAATCGAATAACATTTGCAGTACACGAAAAAGGACAAGGTATTGCAGGAATATTTAGACACGAAATAGCAGAAACAAAAGCACACGATACAATACTTGCCGCAAAACAAAATAATTTTCCTTTGTTAGCGACAGTAGAAGAAGTTGAGTGATTGACTTTATTATCTAAATACTGTATAATGAATACAAGAACTCGTAAACCGGATCTCGAAAGAGATCTAATTGATTGTAAAACCATTAAAGATAAAGTAAGGGAAAGCGATGGATATTCTAGGCGACTCTATGCCGCTTTATGCAATACTAGGTGGCTTCATGATTCTGTTGTACATAGCACTGAACAGGATGTTAATTATTGGTCTTGTAGTTGGCGTTATGCTGGGGGCATTGTCAGCACACTCAGAGCCAGTGGAGGCGATTACCTCGACTATTACTGCTCAGGTAACGAAGGATGTGTCGAAGATGACATCCGACTGGACCTTATTCGAATAGGTTGGCGAGGAGATGAGAGAAGGAGTAGAGATGAAGAATCACATTATGATTGATTTAGAGGCGTTAAGCACTTTGCCTAATGCCTTAATTCTATCTATAGGTGCAGTAAAATTTAATCCATTTGATGACGACGAAGGTGCTTGTCCAAACGGAACTGTAACACTTCCAACATTTTATTCTCGTGTTGATATTGAATCACAAGGCGATGAATTTGATGTAAGTGAACCAACAATGGAATGGTGGGCAAAGCAAGAAGAACATATAAAAGAAGAAGCCTTCAATTCAAAGGAAAGAGTTCCGTTAGCAGAAGCATTAAAAGGTTTATATAAATTTTGTAGTGGAGTAGATCATTATTGGGCAAATGGTAGTACATTTGATTATCCTATATTAGAACATGCCCATAAAGCATGTGGTAGAGGATTTAAATGGATGTATTGGCAAGTTAAAGATTCAAGAACAATGATGAAAATGTCCCATGCAGAGGCTCCAAATAAGTGGAAGCACCATGCATTATATGATTGCTTTAATCAAATAGTTGGATTGCAAAGAGCATTCAAAGAGTTAAACATAACGGATGTAAAAAAATGAGTACAATTACTTTAGAGAATAGATCACCAAGAACATACAAATATAATAGTACAAAAGAATACGTAGATAAATTTCCATGTGCATATAGACAATACAAAGCAGATAGTCATTGTAATGTTATTCATGGTTATAGTTTTAGTATGAGATTCTTTTTTGGTACAGATCATTTGGATGTTAGAAATTGGGTTGCTGATTACGGAGGGTTAGGAGAACTTAAAAACTTCTTAGACGAGCAATTTGATCATACATTATTAGTAGCAGAAGACGAACCAGAAATGGAACTTTACAAACAGTTAGAAAAAGCAGGAATAGCAAAACTTACTATATTGCCAAAACTTGGTTGTGAAGGTCTTTCTTCTATGTTATACAAATATATGAATGGAGTGTTTATTCCTGATATGTGGGGACCAGGTGAAGCAGAAAGACTTTGGTGTTATAGAGTGGAAGTACGTGAAACACAAAGTAATATGGCTTGGCGTGAAGGACATAGAGAATGGGGCGAGGACTTATTTGAAGTTGACGAATGAGTAGCCTTGAAGTTTTAGACGATATAATACCAGTATCACCTAATGACAATTTCAAGTATAGTGTAATGGTTAAATTAAATGCTCCTTATACTAGTGTTAAAGCACAGAATAAGGAGTTTATTAATGTAATGAAGAAATTTGGCGAACCAAATATAGATTATATGTTTACAAACGCCAAACTAGGCGACATTTTTCATGTAAGATTTCGAGATTCTGAACTAGCCGCTTGGTTTAAACTGCATAAAATGATTAGATAAGTACGTATATGAATACACTTAAAGAATACTTACAACAACAAATTGAAACTGATAGACAATTAGTTCAAGAAGCAACTAAAGAAAAAGTTGTACAAGTAAAGTTACCTTTTAAACGAACCGGACTAGAACCCGTAATGTCTAAGGCAACATTAGATTATCATTATGGTAAACTACACAAAGGATATGTTGAAAAAGCAAATGACGACAGTTCTGCAACATTTCAAGTAGCAGGTGCATTTTTACATAATTTGTTTTTTGAACAATTAAAAACATCAACAGGTATAAACAAACCAGATGGTACAGTATTAGAATTAATTAATGATAAACATGATTCATTTAGTAATTTCCAAAGTCGCTTTATTGGCGAAGCAATGGGAATACAAGGATCGGGTTGGATTTATTTAGATACTAATGGCAATATTAAAACAATACAAAATCACAAAGTAGTAGATAATGTTGCTATGATTGTTGATTGGTGGGAACATGCATGGGCATTAGACTATCAACATGACAAAACAAAATATTTAAAAAATATTTGGAAAATTATTAATTGGGACATTGTTAATGACAGAATTAACGGAGATAGTCAATAAAAAATATGAAGCAGGATTTGTTACACAAGTTGAAAGCGAGGTTTTAGAAAAAGGCCTTAATGAAAAGATAATTAAAACTATCTCACAAAAAAACAACGAACCTTCCTGGTTATTAAAATATAGGCTAAAAGCATATAAGTTTTTGCAAAGATTGCAACAACCGCAATGGCCTAGTTTCAGTGTACCTACGATTGATCTCCAAGACATACATTATTTTTCTCGCCCTAAAAAACGTCCTAAAAGTTTAGATGAAGTTGATCCTGCAATACTTCGTGATTTTGAGCGACTAGGTATTCCCTTACATGAACGAGAAGCTCTAGCAGGAGTAGCAGTTGATGCAGTATTTGATTCTGTTAGTGTAGCAACAACATATCAAGAACAACTAAGTAAGTTAGGAATCATATTTGGGAGTTTTAATGATGCAGTACAAAAGTATCCAAACTTGGTTAAAAAATATTTGGGAACGGTTGTTCCATTTAATGATAATTACTGGACCTGCCTTAATGCTTGTGTTTTTAGTGATGGTAGTTTCGTGTATATACCACCTGGTGTCAGGTGTCCTCTCGAGCTTAGTACCTACTTCAGAATTAACGAAAGAAATACAGGTCA
>Ga0208764_10002173_pt1 | contig 12406 bp, 19 predicted proteins | sample ETNtaG_18_FD_185762 | JGI IMG/M metagenome (GOLD analysis project Ga0208764, IMG submission 185762) | Marine microbial and viral communities from oxygen minimum zone, Eastern Pacific Ocean - ETNP201302SV91 (SPAdes) (version 2) | ecosystem: Environmental > Aquatic > Marine > Oceanic ... | reverse complement strand
AATAACATATATAACTTACTTAATTTGTTGTTGGTTTATCTTAACAACATTAATTATTTTAAAAAAACATGAATATTTTTTTTAATTAATGATTTATTAACAGCATTATGAACAAGATTTACCAAGTTTATCAAATCTCTGACTCAACCGGAGAGACGTTAGATAGAATTTTTTTAGCGATCAAGGCTCAATTTTCTAATTTTGATTGTAAAACAATTCACCACTCTTTTACAAGAACCAAGAACCAAATAGATAATATTATTTCAAAATCTAAAACTGAAGAAAACATAATAATTTTATATACAATAGTAGATAATGAGCTAGCAAATTATCTAAAATTAGAAACTAAAAAAAATAATATTCCATGTTTTGAAGTTTTGGGAGATTTAATTTCTAATTTTTCAAAATTACTCAAAAAAGAAGCAAGCCGCAAACCTAGCGGTCAACATATTTTAGATAAAGACTATTACGATAGAATAGAAGCAGTTCAATTTACAATGTCCCATGATGATGGAAAAATTATAACCGATCTAGAAGATTCAGATGTTATATTGGTTGGTGTTAGTAGAACTAGCAAAACACCCACTTCTATTTATTTAGCAAACAGAGGTTACAAAGTTTCTAATATACCCATTATTCAAAATAAAAATTTACCTAATCAATTATTTGAAAATGCTAAAAAAACTTGCGTCGTTGGATTAATTTGTGAGCCAACACGCTTATCGGATGTTAGAAGAAATAGAATGCAATCTATGCATGAAGATAGGCCATTAAATTATACTGACGAAAAAAAAATTTTAAGTGAATTAGAGTATTCCAAAGATATATTTAAAAAATATAATTGGCCAACAATAGATGTAACAAGAAAATCTGTAGAAGAAACAGCGGCGTCGATCATAAAAATTTTAGATATATTAAATTCCAAATGATTAATAAAATTATTCTTGCATCAAAAAGCGGGGTAAGGAAAGAAATCTTAAACAAAAATGGTATTATTTGCAAAGTAATACCTGCAGACATCGATGAAGATCAAGTCAAAGAATCTTTAATTGAAGTAAAAGCTACACCAGAAATAATTTCAAAAAATCTTGCAGAATTAAAAGCAAACAAAATAAGTAAAAAAAACCCAAACGAAATCATATTAGGAGCAGATAGCGTTATAGATTTAAATGGTGAGCTTATTTCAAAGCCCACAACCAGAGAGGAGGCCTTAACTATATTGCAAAAATTAAATGGAAAAAAACATCAACTAATAAGTTCTGTTTGTATATCCAAGAATGGTTCCATGATATGGAATCTAACAGACGCCTCTTCATTAACTATGAAGCAACTTAATTTAGACGAAATTAAATCATATTTACTAAAGATAAGAGATAAAGAATTGTATGCTTATGGTGTCTATCAAATCGAAGCTGATGGAAGATCTTTATTTTTGAAAATAGAAGGAGATGAAAATACTATTATGGGTTTACCAATTAAACAAATTAAAAAATATTTAAATACATTAAAATGAAAAAAATTAATAAAGTTTTTAAAATAGGAATAAGTAAAAAAAAAGGTGAAAAGATAAATGAAATTAATAAAATAAAAGTTTTGTCCGGCAAAGGTATTGTGGATGATAGAAATTTTCTTGAAAATAATGATTTACGAAAACAATTAACATTAATTGAAAGTGAAAATATAGATTATTATAATAGAAAATATAATACTAATTTTTCTTATGTAGATTTTAGGAGAAATATAGTTACAAAAAATATTAAACTAAATGATTTAGTTGGAAAAAAGTTCTCTATTGGAAAAATTATTGTCCAAGGGAATGATTTGTGTAGTCCGTGCAAAGAGCTTCAAGAAAAACTTGGTATAAATAATTTTATAAAAGAATTTTTAAGACGTGGAGGTCTCCGATGTGAAATACTAAGTTCAGGTACTATTTCAATCGAAGATGAAATTAAAATATTATAGAAAAAATGAAAAAATATTTTGTTATAGGCAATCCAATAGAACATTCACTATCACCCCAATTACATAATCATTGGTTTAAGCAAAATAATATAAATGCCTTGTATGATAAAAAGAAAGTCAACGAAACTGATATTGAAAGAATAATTTCAGAAGTAAAAACTGGAAAAATAGATGGAATAAATGTAACGGTACCATTAAAAAAATCAGTAATCCCTTTTCTTGACGAATTAACGTTTCTTGCTGATAAGACGCAATCTGTAAATACAATTTTCAAAAAAGAAAATAAGATAATTGGAGATAATACAGATGTCGAAGGATTTGAGCGTAGTTTAAAGCACATCAATTATGATGTTAAAAATAAAAAAGTATTTATTTTAGGTGCGGGAGGAGTTGTTCCTTCAATTATTTTGACGTTAAAAAAACTGAGGGTATCCAATATTATTTTAAGTAATAGGACGGAAGAGAAAGCAAGAGATCTTAAAAAAATTCATACTGATTTAGAAATTATAGCTTGGGGTGAAAATACTGATTTTGACATGATTATTAATGCAACAAGTTTAGGTTTAAAAAATTACGATCAAATCAAATTAGATTTTAGTAAAACTGGATCAGATAAATTGTTTTATGATTTAATTTACAATCCAACCAGAACTAATTTTCTTTTGAAGGGCAAAGAACTAGGTAATAAAGTTGAAAATGGTAAGATGATGTTTATTTATCAAGCCCAATTAGCTTTTAAAATTTGGCACAATATTTTACCAAAAATTGATAATAAATTATTAGATGAATGATTAGACTTGCTGTTGTTGGAGATATTGGTTCGGGAAAAAGTTACGTGGCAAAACAATTCGGTTATCCGGTTTTTAACGCCGATGTAGAAGTATCAAAAATATATAAAAAAGACAAAAAATGTTATAAGAAACTCAAAAAATATCTTCCTGATCACATAACTACATTTCCTGTTAAAAAAAATGAATTAAAAAAAGCAATTGCATCTAGACGAAATAATCTTAAAAAAATTTCTAAAATTGTCCACCCTATAGTGCGACAAAAAATGAAAATTTTTATGGAAAAAAATAAAAATATGAAATTTGTTATTTTGGATATTCCGCTACTGTTGGAAAATAAAATAAATAAAAAGAAGGATATTTTAATCTTTGTAGATGCTAAAAAAAAAGAGATTAATAAAAGACTCAAAAAGAAAAGTAATACTAACCACAAATTTTTGAGAAAATTTCAACTTCCCGTGGAACTTAAAAAAAAAAGGTCAGATTTTATAATTAGAAATAATTTTAGGAGCAATTCTATTAAAAAAAATGTTAAAATTATATTAGAAAAAATTTTATCAAATGCTTGAAGTTATACTTGATACAGAAACTACCGGTCTTTCTACTCTAGAAAAACATAGAATAGTGGAAATCGGTTGTGTAGAGTTGAATAATCAAATACCTACAGATAAAATATTTCATACACACATTAATCCACAAAGATCAGTATCAGAGGAGGCGTATAAGGTTCATGGTTATTCTGATGAATTTTTATCTAACCAAAAAACTTTTTCAGAAATATCAGAAGCTTTTTTAAATTTTATAAAAGATAAAAAAATAGTAATTCACAATGCTTCTTTTGATTTATCTTTTATAAATTATGAATTGAAACTTATAAATCAAAAGCCAATTGATAAAAAAAATGTAATTGATACTTTAGAAATAGCTCGTCTTAAATACCCAGGATCACAAAATTCACTAGATGCTCTCTGCAAACGTTTTAATGTCGATAATTCAAAAAGAGAAAAACATAATGCTTTACTTGATTGTCATTTGTTAAAAGAAATTTATGTTAATTTATTAGGTCAAAAAGAGCCAAAATTGGACTTAGAAAATGCTGAAATTACTAATTCAGAATATAATATTAATACTAAAAAAAATAATAGTATATTAAGAAAGATAGTTAAGCTAAATGATGATGAGCTACAACTTCACAAAAAATATTTAAAGTCGCAGTTACCAAAAAACAACTATAATTAAACTTTTTTCTTTTCATTATACATTGCTTCAAAATTAAGTTTTTTTTCTATATTAATATCTTTTATACCAGCCTGTTTAAATAAATAAATAAAAGTTTCATATAAAGTTGGATAAACGTCTGTAGGTATTTTTACCAAAATAATTTTTTCTAATTCTTTTTTATCCTCAAAATTTTTGTCTATAGAGACCAAAGCAGTCAAATTAATTTCGGTTAGCATTTTGTGTTTAACATTCTGGTTGGGAGTAAGTTTTAAAATAGTGCTAACTTCTATAATATTATCTTTATATGGTTTACTTTTTATGTCACAATTTAATTTATAATTTAAAATTTCTTTTTCCATCATAACAAAAGTTTGAATATTTGGTATTTCAAAAGAAATATCTTTAATAAATTTTGATATAATTTTATAGCTCATCTAGTCATCTTTATTTTGTTGGTTTTCATCAACGCTTCCTTCAATAATATCTTCATTATTATTAATATTCTTTTTTTTCAATTTAAAAGATATTGATGAAATGAAAAATTTTCTTGTTATGGGTATTATTAACAAAAATCCAATTAAATCTGTCAAAAACCCAGGCATGATTAATAGCAAGGCTGCAAAAGCTAGAGCGGCTCCTGATATAATTTCATAAACAGGAACTTCATTTTTTATCAATTGGCTAAAACCTGACCGAATTGCGTTTAAACCTGCTAGTCTTGCGAAATAAACTCCAGTAATTGCTGTGAAAAAAATTAAAAAAATTGTATTAAAAGCACCAACCAAACCCCCCACTTTAATCAGCAAATAAATTTCAATTAAGGGAATACAAATTATTAAAAGGAGAATAGCGTTCATTTGTCTAATTATTTGTATTTGCATACTATATCATTTAAGTATTATAATCAAAAATCATATGAGCAGTCAGTTTGGATTTATAGATATAATTTTACTAGCTATGTTTGCTGGCTTTATTATTTTAAGACTTAGAAATATTTTAGGAAGAAAAACAGGCCATCAAGGAAAATCTATGGGTAGATATTTCCCCAAAGGCATGGAAGTTCTTAAAGATATAGAAAATAATGAAGCTATAAAAACAGGAAATGTCGCTGAGGAAGTAAAAAAGAATTTTTTAAAAGGTGCAAATATTGCTTATGAACAAATAATTACTTCCTTCGCAAGAGGTGATAAAAAATCTTTAAAAAATTTATTGGGGAAAAAATTATTTAGTGATTTTTCAGAAGTTATAGATGAACGAAAGAAAAAAGAACTTAATTACGAAACCACTTTTATAGGAATAAAATCATCAAAAGTGTTAGAATTTAAAAAAATTGAAAATATTTATAAAGTAACTGTGAATTTTGTTAGTGAAATAATTACTTGCGTGAAGGATAAAAATAATCAAGTAATTGAAGGAAATCCAGATACAATAAAAACCGTTAATGACGTGTGGAAATTTTCAAAAAATATGTGGAGTCAGGATCCCACATGGTATCTAGTTGAGACATCACTGAAATAGTGAAAAAAAAGAATTTTATTTCATCCAAAGATAAAAGAGACTGGCTTGCTTTCACAAAGCAAATGGGCAATATAAAAGCCAAGGAAACTGATTTATTAAAAGAAAATATTAAATTAAGTGAAGTTAAAAAATTAGATTTGCATGGATTTTCACTAATTGAAGCAAATAAAATAGTAAAAAATTTTATAATTAATTCATTTAACAGTGGATACAAAAAGCTTTTAATTGTGACTGGTAAAGGATTAAGATCTAAATCACACGAAAATCCTTATCTTTCTGAAAAGTTGAGTGTGCTTAGGTATTCTGTGCCAGAATATATTAAAAATGATGAAAATATAGCTAATAAAATAAATAGCATATCAACAGCAGATATAAAAGATGGTGGTGAAGGTGCTATTTACGTTTTTTTAAAAAATAACAAAAATTTATAAAATAAATTTTGATAGATCTGTATCTTTAGCAAGTTCCCCGAGGTTCTTAGTAACGTAATCTTTATTAATTATAATTTTTTCACCACCCCTATCTGTTGCGGTGAAACTTATTTCGTCCAAAACTTTTTCGATAATGGTATGCAATCTTCTTGCTCCAATATTTTCTATACTAGCATTGATCTCAGTTGCTAGTTTAGCGATTGTTTGGATCCCATCTTTTGTAAATTCAAGATTTACCTTCTCTGTTTCTAAAAGTGCCCTGTATTGTTTGATCAAACTATTATCTGGCTCTTCCAAAATTCTAACAAAATCATTACTGGTTAAAGCATTTAATTCTACTCTGATAGGTAGTCTTCCTTGTAGTTCAGGTAATAAGTCCGATGGCTTAGCAAGTTGAAAGGCACCCGACGCAATAAATAAGATATGATCAGTTTTTATAGGACCATGCTTTGTACTAACAGTAGTACCCTCAATTAGTGGAAGCAAGTCTCTTTGGACTCCTTCTCTAGAAACATCGCCACCAATACGATCACCCCGTGCAGACACTTTGTCAATTTCATCTAAAAAAACAATTCCATTATTTTCTGTTGAAATTTTTGCTGACTTAATAATTGTATCTTGTTCAATCATTTTATCAGATTCCTCAGCAATTAAGATTTCATGGGATTCCTTTACAGTCATCTTTTTCTTTTTTCCTTTTTTAATATTTTTTCCTAACATTTCAGAAATATTTATCATTCCAACGTTAGCACCAGGCATTCCAGGTATTTCAAAACTTGGCATATTAGGAGAATCACTCACTTCAATTTCGATTTCATTATTATCAAGGTCACCATTTCTCAATCGTGTTTTAAAGCTTTCTCTAGTAGCAACACTAGCTTTATTTCCAACAAGTGTATTCAACACACGCTCTTCCGCAGCCTGTTGAGCTTTTGCATGTACCTGCTTTTTCATTCTTTCTTTTTCTATAGCAATAGAAATTTCTAATAAATCTCTAATTATTTGCTCTACGTCTCTTCCAACGTAACCTACTTCAGTAAATCTTGTAGCTTCTACTTTTATAAATGGAGCCTCAGCTAATTTAGAAAGTCGTCTAGAGATTTCTGTTTTTCCTACTCCAGTTGGTCCTATCATCAGAATATTTTTTGGCAAAACCTCATCTTTCATTTCACCTTTCAACGCTTGTCTTCTCCATCTATTTCTAAGTGCGATTGCAACAGCTCTCTTAGCTGCGTTTTGACCAATTACATATCGATCTAATTCAGATACAATTTCTCTAGGAGATAAAGATGAAACTACTGAATTATCATCTTTCCCTACTTTAGAGTCTCTTTTTGGTAATGTTGTAATGTTTGTTTTTTGTTTCATTAAAATTATATTTTTTCTAAAGTAATATTATTATTTGTAAAAACACATATTTCAGAAGCAACATGAATTGATTTTTTTGCAATTTCTTCCGCAGACATTTTGGTATCCATCAAAACTTTTGCGGCCGCTAAAGCATAATTACCACCAGACCCTATGCCAATAATTCCGTCCTCAGGCTCGAGCACATCTCCAGTTCCGGAAATTATAAAACTTTTTTCTTTGTCAGCTATAGCCATTAAAGCTTCCAATCGTCTTAAGTATTTATCTGTTCGCCAGTCTTTTGCTAATTCGACAGCAGCTCTAGTAAGATTACCTGCGTGTTTTTCTAATTTAGCTTCTAATCTTTCAAATAATGTTAAAGCATCAGCAGTTGATCCTGCAAAACCAGCTATAACATTTCTTTTTTCGATCTTTCGAACTTTTTTGGCTGTACTTTTAATCACGGTATTTCCAAGACTAACTTGACCGTCTCCAGCCACTACAACATCCTTGCCTTTTCTAATTAAGACTATAGTTGTTCCATGCCAATTTGAATTACCAGTCATTGTACTATGGTATGTGGAGATTTTTTTTATATCTTCAAGTTAAAAAGTTCATTTTATTGATATATTGCTAAATTGTTTATATACCCAGTAATGAAAAAAGCGCTATATGGCAAGAAAAGCAAAAATAAGCAGAAAAACTAAAGAGACCAGCATAACTGTTGAAACAAACCTGGATGGGAAGGGATCTTATAAAATAGATACTAAAATAGGTTTTCTTAACCACATGCTTGAACAAGTATCTAAGCATTCTTTGATTGATTTAAAAGTATTAGCAAAAGGTGATACGCACATTGATTTGCATCACACTACAGAAGATACAGGTATTGCTATTGGAGAAAGCATAAAAAAAGCTCTTAAATCTTCAAAAGGAATTAAAAGGTTTGCGCATGCTTTGATACCCATGGACGAAACATTGACCAGAGTTTCTATTGATGTGTCCAATAGACCTTATTTAATTTGGAAAGTTAAATTGAAGGTAGAAAAATTAGGAGAAATGGATACTGAGTTATTTAAAGAATGGTTCCAAGCTTTTTCACAGGCGGCTGGCATTACACTTCATATTGAAAACTTATATGGTGATAATAGTCACCATATTATTGAATCATGTTTTAAAGGACTTGCGCGCTCATTAAGACAAGCCTTAGAAATTGATAAAAGAATTAAAAATAAAATTCCTTCAACAAAAGGAACTTTATAGTTTTATAAATGATTATATTCCCTGCAATTGATATTAAGGGAGGAAAATGTGTAAGACTTCTAAAAGGAGATTTTAATCAAATTACACAGTATAAAAAATCTCCCATTGATCAGGCGAATGAATTTTTAAATTTAGGCTTTAATAATATTCATTTAGTTGATTTAGATGGCGCACTAAATGGAAAACCTGTTAATGAAAATATAATTAAAGCAATAAGTAAAATTGGTAAAATTAAAATTCAAATTGGCGGCGGCATCAGATCTATTGAGCATATAAAGAGATTATTAGATTTTAATGTTGATAAAGTAATATTAGGAACTGCTGCTATAGAAAATATAGAATTTCTAAAAAAAGCTTGTGATAAATTTGATAATAAAATTGCATTATCCCTTGATGCACGTAAAGGCTATATAGCTTTATCGGGCTGGAAAAAACAAACTGATATTTTAGCTTCAGATTTTATTAGAAAAATTAAAAGCATTAGTATTTCAAGAATAATTTATACGGATATTAATAAGGATGGCACTAAATCTGGGCCAAATCTTCAAGAAACACTAAATTTATCTAATCTAACTAAAATTCCTTTTGTAATTTCTGGCGGCGTATCTTCAATGAATGATGTGATAAATATTAAAAAAAATAAAAATAAAAACATTGAAGGTATTATCATTGGTAAAGCAATATATGATGGTAATATTGATATAAAACAACTTAGTAAAATAATTTAGATGCTTAAAAAAAGAGTTATACCTTGCTTGGATATAAATAATGGCAGAGTGGTTAAGGGAATAAACTTTATAAATTTAGTTGATGCTGGCGATCCGGCTGAACAAGCTAAGATATATAATGATCAGGGTGCTGATGAAATTTGTTTTTTAGACATTTCAGCTTCTCATGAAAATAGAAACACAATGTTAGATGTAGTAAAAAAAACTACGGAAAAGTGTTTTGTTCCTTTAACTGTTGGTGGAGGGGTACGCACGATAGAAGATATAAACAATTTACTTCTTGCAGGAGCCGATAAAGTTTCAATAAATACTGCAGCTATCACAAATGATAATTTAATTAAAGAAAGTGCCCAAAAGTTTGGATCACAATGTACTGTCGTTGCTGTGGATGCAAAAAAAGTTAATAATGATAAATGGGAGGTTTTTACTCATGGCGGAAGGAGATCTACTGGTAAAGATGTTTTAAAATTTGTTCAAAAAATGGAGACTTTAGGCGCAGGGGAAATATTACTTACATCAATGGATCGAGATGGAACAAAAAAGGGTTATGATCTAGACCTCACCAAAAAGATATCCAATCTAGTTAATATACCGGTTATAGCTTCAGGTGGTGTTGGTAGTTTGGAACATCTACACCAAGGATTTAAAATAGGAAAGGCAAGCGCAGTTCTTGCAGCTTCAATATTTCATTTTGGAGAATACTCAATACAAGACGCAAAAAAATATTTAGACTCAAAGGGAATTCCTGTAAGAATCTGATAAATGTTTAAAACTTTAGAAGAACTAATTTCAGTTATTCGACAACGTAAAAGTTTCACAACTGAGAAATCCTATACAAATAAATTATTAAATAATAAAAAATTGAGTGTTGAAAAAGTAAAAGAAGAGATAACAGAGCTTATTGATGCAATAGAAAAGGATACAAATAAAGTTCATGAAGCAGCAGACGTTTTATACCATCTGATGGTGCTTTTAGAAGCAAACGGTATTAAAATTGAGGATGTAATGAATGAGTTGAAGAATAGACAAAAATAATAAAATGACAAAATGATAAATCGACATAAAAAATATATAGAATGGTGGAAAAAAAAATTAAATATTTCTGATTATGGGATAATTTGGATATCATTTATTAAGGGAATAATTATTGGTTTATTAATTTATCATTTTTTTATTAATTAATGTAATAGGAGTAAAATGGCATATGATAAAAATAATATTTTTGCTAAAATTTTAAGGGGAGAGATACCCCTAAAACCTAGCGAAAAAATTTATGAAAATGAATTTGTTTTATCTTTTTATGATATTAACCCTAAAAAAAAAATTCATGCTTTAGTTATTCCAAAAGGGGAATATAGTGATCTAGACGATTTTAGTAAAAGAGCTTCCGAAAAGGAAATTGCTGAACTTATTAAAGGAATAAATATTGTTGCTAAAAAGCTCGAAATTTCAATAAATGGTGGGAAGGGCTATAGGACTATTGCTAATATTGGAGAAAATGGTGGCCAAGAAGTTCCTCACTTACATTTTCATTTGTTCGGTGGTGAAAAAGTTGGAAAGATGGTTTCTTAAAGGTCTTTTTCTCTTGGGATTTTAAAGAAATCATTAACAATTTGATTATTAATTTCCAAATTATTAATTATGAAACTGACGTCATTAGAATATGCGTCTTTTGTTTGCCAACCTTTTAAATTTAATGAATTTTTTTCAAAAAGTATTTTTATAATATTTTTTTTTTTATCAATAAATTTAAATATAATTAATTTTGAACTAATTTCTGTTGGTTGAGTTTTTCTTATTAAATTTATAATTTTTTCTTTTTTTAAAATAAAAAAAAGTGGTGTTGATTTAAGAGGGTATAAATAAATTTTTTTGTATTTTTTTTTTATAACAGCTACGGTCTTTCCATTAGAAATTATAGTTTTTTGTTTTAAATTTTGATAATTACATTTCATAAGAAGAGGATATTTAATGAAACAATTTCCTATTTCTTCCTTATCTGAAATTTTTTGATTAAAATTAAAAGATAAAGTTTTGGTTGCTTTTAATTTATCGATAATTTTTTTTTGCAAATTTGCTTGAGAAGCATTTGCAGAAAAAAAATATATGAAAAAAATATTTAAGAGAAAAAATAATTTTTTTATCAAGATAGACCTATAAGATTTCTCTTTTGCCTACATGATTTGCCTGGCCGACAATACCTTTTTTTTCCATCATTTCCATAATTCTTGCTGCTCTGTTATATCCAATTTGTAGTTTTCTCTGTAAAAAACTTGTGGATGCTTTCCCTTCTGTTTTGATAATATCTACTGCCTTGTTGTATAATTCATCTTTTTCTCCATCAATATTTTGAGTATCATTGTTTTCACTATCTTTAACTACAGTAATTTCATTAATGTAGTTCGGTTCTCCCTGAGATCTCAAAAAACTGTTTACTTTCTCTATTTCAGATTCTGAAACATATGGATTATGAATTCTTACTATTTTATTAGCTGAGGACATAAATAGCATATCACCTTTACCTAATAATTGCTCAGCTCCTTGCTCTCCTAAAATTGTTCTACTGTCAATTTTTGAACTTACCTGAAACGAAATTCTTGTTGGAAAATTTGCTTTAATGGTACCAGTTATAACGTCGACACTTGGTCTTTGTGTTGCCATTATAATATGAATTCCAGCAGCTCTAGCCATCTGCGATAATCTTTGAATATAATTTTCTATTTCCTTGCTTGATATTAACATTAAATCAGACATTTCATCGACTATTACCACAATGTAGGGCATGTGTTTTTTATGTTTAGAATTATAGCCATCTATATTTTTTACGCCCACATGAGTCATTAATTTGTATCTACTTTCCATTTCTTTTACCGCCCAGCCGAGTGCTGCTGTAGCTTTTTTAGACTCAGTGATAACAGGGCAAAGTAAATGTGGTATTCCCTCATAAGCAGAAAGCTCTAACATTTTTGGATCAATTAAAATTAAATTACATTTTTCAGGAGTATATTTATAAAGCAAAGATAATATTATGGTGTTAATACATACAGATTTTCCCGATCCTGTAGTTCCGGCTATTAATAAATGAGGCATGGAGAAAAGATCACCAACTATAGGAACACCAGAAATGCTTTTTCCCAAAGCTATTGGC
>Ga0208764_10002172_pt1 | contig 12415 bp, 16 predicted proteins | sample ETNtaG_18_FD_185762 | JGI IMG/M metagenome (GOLD analysis project Ga0208764, IMG submission 185762) | Marine microbial and viral communities from oxygen minimum zone, Eastern Pacific Ocean - ETNP201302SV91 (SPAdes) (version 2) | ecosystem: Environmental > Aquatic > Marine > Oceanic ... | reverse complement strand
TGAATTCTTTTTGTCTTTGAGAACCAGGCATAGTTTTCAAAGCTTTAGCAATTAATCTTATATGTAATGCTTTATCTGAATCAACTGATTCAGTTTTTAATGAATCAATTTCGGCGTCTGTAACCTTGCCGTCATCCATAATCTTTTGGCATTTTTTATAAAATTTTAAGTAGTGATATTTTTCTAACATCTTATAGATAACATTTTTAGGTAATCTATTTTTAATACCATACTTTCTTATTTCATCTGGCGACATATCTGTATCAAACGCCTTTCTTCTTTCTGCGTCTGCGTCATCGCCTATTCTTATTATGTCCTGTATACTTGTTTCTATTTCTTTAAGTTTCTTTTCTAATTTACTTTGTAGATTTTCTATATCGTTAGGACCTAATTCTTTTAATTCGTCATAGTCAATTATATCTCTTTTTAATTCTCCTTTGACTACATCTAATTCTTGTACTTTTCTAGTGAAGTCTTTGATATAATCATTTACATTGAAAACAAAATCTTCTGGTCTCTTTATAAATTTATTTTTTCTTATATCAAAACTTGCGTCTGCCTTTTCTTGTTGGTCATCATATATTTTTGGATCCGCTATCATAAAATAGTTAATCGGATGCTTTGTACCTGGTATCAATTTACCTTGTACATTTTTTGGATTAGATGAAGATATAAACTTCTTAACTAATCTTAATCTTTCTGCTGCTACATCTTTAATAGTTTCTGGTAAGTCAAACAATACATTGATGTCCAAGTCTGCGTCATTACGGTATCTCTTTGTTAAGATTGAACCAATTAATCCTATTTTAATTACAGGATGTTCTTTCGCAAAAACTTTTATCTGGTCTTCTATTTGTTTAACAACACTAGATTTAAGTTTTGGATTATCTGTATCAGCGTCATCAAATACACCAGGAGCATATGTTCGTCTTGGTATATCTATGATACTTTCTTTTATGAAATCTTTAAATTTAGAAATCATTTAATTCCTCTTTAATTGTAATTGTTGTTGCATCCATCTTTTAGCTATTATACTTTTCACAGGTGCTCTTACTAATCCTCTCACTCTAGTCCATAATTTATTTAATATATCTTCACTTGCATTATTATTATCTACTACAATAAAATTACTTCTGCTAAATGTAGTTTGAAATTTTCCAATATTATTTTGTACTGCTTGCCAAGATTTTTTTGTAATATCTTCTGGCACTCTTCTTGTTCTAGTTCTATTTCTTTCTAACGCAACTTCTAAACTTGTATTAACAAATATCATATAACAATCATAACCTAACATACTTAATAATGATTTTTGTTTACTGATAATATTATAATCTCTTCCTGTTGCGTCTATAACTAAACCTAGTCTACCTCTAATATAGACATCCATTGCGTCACCTGTAATTTGTTTTGCTCTTGCTCTCAATGGGTCTCTTAAAGCACTTTCTTTGTCAGGCATTTTTAAATCTAATCCTGCCTTCGTTAAATATCTTTCAAATCTAATATCTGAATTAACTAACTTCAAACCCATACCACCAGTTGCTCTATTGGTAACATAAGTCTTACCAGAACCAGGTCCACCTGCAAGGAAAAATGCCTTGAAGATTCCTGGGTCGTAAAGACCTTCTTGTATTATAGACTTAAATTGTTTCATACTTTATAAAAAGTGTACTTTAATGTTATCTCTTCTCCCTTTTTAATATCTCTTAATGTTTGTAGATACCATTTATTATCTACTTCAATCTTTTGACAATTTGGTTTCTCACTATGATTAATAAAACCTCCTAATGGAGTTCTATATAATTCTCTTCCAACTTGAATATGACTTATACCTAAATCGTCCATCTTATCAAACTTCTTTGTTGTGAATAAACCTTGACCTTCTATTTTACTCTCGTCAATTCTTAATCCATCTGGTAATGGTTTATATTGTTCCATCAATCTCTTTCATTATATCTTTAGCTATATCTCCTGCTTCTTTTCCTTCTGCTTTAATAGAAATAAAACCAGGTTTCTTTCTAAAGTGGTCTATCGCTGGACCAGTTTCTTTTTTATAGAGAGCAATCCTATCTGATATAATCTTTGGTGTATCATCTTTTCTTCCTCTCTTTGATAATCTTCTTATCACTTCTTCTTTTGAAACATCTAGGTATACAACTACATCATAACCAATACCTTCTCGTTCCATATCTCTAACTTGTTGCATATATCTAGGATAACCATCCATAATATAACCTTTTTTAGCGTCAGGTTTTAACAATGCTTCTTTAACAAGTTTCAAAACTATTTCGTTTGGTGCAAATTGTCCTTTATCTAATAAGTTCTTAATCTTTTGTCCTTCTGCACCACCTTTGTCAATCTCTTTTCTTAATAAACCACCTGGATAAATATGTTTTATTCCATATCGTCTAATCAAATATTCTGAATAGGTTGACTTACCACTTCCAGGTCCACCCATAATAATAATTCTTACTTGTTTTGCTTCAAGTATTTGTGCCTCATAAAAATTTCTAAATGTCTTCATAAAAATTTTCCTATAAATCTTAAAAAATACATTATTGGTATAACCATAAGTGCTGGACCTATACCTTGTTCTACCATCATTAAAAGAAATGCACCTGCTGTAAATAGATAAAATGCAATAGTCTTCCAATGAAATATTATTGCAAGTAAACCAAGACCAATAACTTTTAAATATTCTTTAATCATTTTTTTTCTCACATTTACAATCATCACATACACACACGCCATATTCATCTGCGTGTAGTTCTTCGTTGCAATGACAATCGTGGTGACAATCTTTACACTTCATTATCCTTTTACCCAATCTTTAGCGATAGTAAAGTTTGCTCTACTAAATTCTAATCTATCTACTAACTTAACTACATTACCTATTCTATCAGTAGCAACAAATCCTTCTGGTGCTGTAACCTTGTAACCATTATTCGTTCTAATAAAATGTCCAACACTTTGTATCTGTGCTAACTTTTGTAATAATATATTCTTACAATTTTGTAATGTTATATAACTTGCTATTGCCATATATAATGCTCTATTATTTCTGTCAATAAACTTTAAGTTTATTTCTTTTGCTTGTTTATATTTCTCTTTACCTTTTTCAGTTTTCTTACTATCTATTTCTGCGTCTATAAAGTTTTCGTAATAACTTCTAAAATTCTGTTGTAATACTTTAACACTACCTATTGAAGCTCTACTACTTCTTATGATAGAATTGAAATAACTTTTTAATCTAAACCCTACTGATAATTGGTCTCTACTATCAAACTCATTTAATAATGGAGCAGCTTTTCCTAAACTACCTTCTGCCATTCTTAACATTGAATTAAATCTAGCAATCTCACCTTTACTAAAACTAGCACTACCACTAGCGTCTTTATATTGTGCCGATGGTATCCACACACTAGAAGAATTAATACCTCTTACATATCCATAAGACGCACTTAAACTTTTCATATCTTTACCACTATAAGATGTATGAAAAACTATTCCCATTCTTGCTCTTGCAATTTTTCTTCCTACAGGACTACCTATAGGCATTGCATAAGTGATTGTATTTGGAGTAAAAGTAATCATAGGTTCTCCATCTATAGTATCAGCTCTTTTATCTTCTCCTGTGAACAAACAATCACCTTGTAGTATGCCTCTAATACCAAGTTTCTTTAATTCTCTTAAAGCAACTTGTAATTTAGAACCAACACCACCAGGATGGTTTCTGTTTATGTCCGATGAAGTGTAATTTATTTTTGGAGTTTTATTGAATACAGATTTGGTGCCGACAAAGAATTTGCCATTTTCAGGATTGATTCCACATATAATAGCAGGTGCGCCATCCCACTTAACGGTTACATTAACTCTCTTGCTAGTGCTAGCAGATAACATTTTTTGCAAAGATTTTAAAAACGCTACAGCGTTTCTGCCACCTTTGGCACCGTCATTGATTATACTATCTTCTAAATGCTCTAGGTGTGTATTTGTTCCAGAGCTAGAATATCCTTTAAAACTAAACATTTGTTCCCTTCATTTTGTCCATACACAAATAAACTATCCATTAATATACTACTTCACTTCGTCTCTTATATTTATACTACTTAGCGATTACAAATCTGGACGACAAAGGACTCCTTGAGGTCACAACTTGAAAGAGTAACCTAACAAATAAAGTTTTCTTATCTGGATCTGCACTTTTAAACCACTTTTGTATAATTGGGTTTATGTTATTGGTAATATTTTCACCACTTGCGATTGCCATATAATGGTCATATGCACTTGTCCCTCTAGCTTTGTATCTTGTGGCATAAATTGGTTTACCCTTTCCACGAAGTTTATCTTTTTCTTTTGAAGTTAGTTTGGATTTCATTTTATCAAAATCTAAATCACCTTTACTATATTTTTGTCTAAACTCGCCTGCTGGAACAGGATCAACTTTTTGCCATATTAAAGCAAATTGCTTCCAAGACGCTATAGAACCTGCTTTAGCTTTAGCTCCACCAAATTTAATTTCAGCTACAAACCTTCCTGAACCAGAAGGATCGTGTCTTATTTTTATTTCACCATCACCAACTATGTCTGATTTAAAATATACTTTTATATCTCTTGTTTCAGTATTCTTTTTCTCCTCCTTAAATATATCCCAAGATGTCAATATATCTTTATCTAATCTTTTAAATGGTTTCCAGTCAGACACTTCGGTTACTTCGTTCATTAATATACTATCTAACAATTTACTTTTATCATCTTTTACAAAATTTACAGGTTTTAAGGTTACATTACCTGTTTGTTTCTTTAATGACAATGGTAATAAATGTCCTCCATCAACTAATCTTGTTATAAAAAGATTTAAACCATCACCAGCTTTTGGTTTTGCAATTGAACCTTTTCCAAGATTGCCTCCAGAAAAACCATAAGCTTTTCCTAAACCTATTGCTCTAGTTAGTTCTGTTTTTATTGCTTGTTTAGCAGTCCTATTAGCATAATATATATCTGCAGGATTCCATTTATTAACATTAGCATATCCAAAAAAAGTTGAAGATGAATTACCATCACCCCACATAGCACTTGCGGTACTAGTACCTTTATTTGCTATTTTAAATAATGCTTCAATACCACCCATTACTTCTTTATCACCTCTAAACCAAGAAAAAGCTGAACTTTCATATCCTTTTTTTGCTAAATTAAAATCTGGATCAATATCAGTTAAATCAGAAACTATTTTATTTGCAATTTGTATTGAAGATATATACCACGAATTACTTTTTGATAAAAATTTATAAATATTTTGAGGAGATTCGGTTACATTCGCTTGCTTAAATGCTTTGTCAATAAGATTTTGGTGGTCTTTTTGGAAATCGTCAAATGTAGGATATCCCTTTTTTGGATCTGCATTTAAAATTTGTGGTGATTTTTTTTTACCTAAACCATCTGCTATTGAGCAAAATAGTGCTTGGGCACTTTCAAATAATGATGTTTCTGACATAAGTAGTATCTCTCCTAGATATATTTATATAGGTCCCCAAACGGAGTGTCAAAGTCCCTTATCACTTCATTGTGCCGTCGGCTTATTTCTGTATATCACAAAGGAAGTGTGGAATACCTCCGTTTGGTTCCCATACTCGTTCTTTATTTTGAAATCTAACTAGTGCTCTAGCATCCTTTTCAAAAAAGAAATCTTTTACTATAACATTGGTGGGTTTCTCGGTTACTCTCCAGTATATCTTACCTTTTTTCTTAACCATACTTTTGATGTAATGTAGTTTCTCACCTTTTTCTAAAGGTCTGGATTGTATTTGTTTGAGAGGTTGGTTATTTTTTCTTGGCATATTAAACTTTGAAGTCAGAAAACTTGTCGTAAGGATCCACTTCAACTGCTTTCTCCTGGTTGGCGTCTACTATGTTTTGTGCCTTTTGCTCTACATCATACAATCTCATCTTACTTCTATCAACGCCGATAATAAAACTACGATTGATTGCTGGGTCGCTATATCTATTCTTTAATTGCTTAACTTTCATTTGATTTAATGCGTCTAGTTCTTCACTAGTCATTAACGCAAACATAAAGTCAGCAGTAGCAGGTAGACCAAAACTTTCAGAAGTATCTTCCAAACCTATGTCAGTTGATACAAAACCAGACCTTGTTGTTTGTGTTGCTGTGAATATAGGTAATTTAAACTCAACAGCAAGACCTCTTAATTCTTCTGCGATTGCTTTGATATAGAAATAAGATGATATATTACCACCTTTAAATCTACTTGAAGCACATATGTTTAAATAATCTATAAACAATACATCTGGTTTAAAACTTTTCTTTAATGCAAGTTCATTTAATAATGCTTTGAAGTGTCCACTATGAGCAGACGCTGTTGGATATTCTTTAATAATTAATTTACCTGGACTTCTTTTATTCAATCTTTCTAATCGGTCATCATACATTTGTTTTGGTAATGCGTGTAAATCATCTGTGGTTACATCTAATAAATTTGAATCTATTCTTTCAGCAATTCTTTCTTCTGCCATTTCTAAAGTAATGTATAAAACATTTTTACCTTCTAATAAACTTGAAGAAGCAAGATGGCACATAAACAAAGATTTACCTACACCAGTTCCAGCAAGACAAACATTAAGAGTCTTCTGTGGAACACCACCTTTAGTTATTCTATTAAAATATTGTAAGTCAAAAGGAAGTCTTAATTCCTTACGATGGTAGTAATCAAATCTTGCGTCTGCGTCATCCAAATAATCGTGCCCAATATGATTATCAAAAGATACAGCAAGAGCTTCAGATAAAATGCTAGGAATGGCCTCTGGAGTTCTTTTCTTGTCTTTTCCATCCAAGATTTTAATGCCGTTAAGTACTGCATTGTTAACCGCCTTGTCTTTACAGAATCGCTCCGTAGTATCAAGTAACCATTGTAAATCAACTTCTGTTGGAGTTAATCCGTTAATTGTTGTCTTAATTGCTTTAAATTCTTCCTCATTAATATCTTTACGAGCATTTAATTCTATTATCAAGGTCTCTTTGGTCGGAAGATTATTATATTTATTTACAAACTCATCTATACAAGCAAATATAATTTTGTCAGACCTTGTACCAAAGTATTCATCCTTTAAAAAAGGTAATGCTTTTCTTGTAAAATCTTCTTTGAAAATTAAATTTGTTAATATTGTGTCTTCTATTCTATTTGTCATCTAATAATGTTCCGTCTTTCAGTTTTTCTTCCATAATCTCTATCAATATATCACCAATATAATTTATAAAACCTGGTTGGTCTAAATCTAAATCTAGTTCTTCTGGTTTCTTTAATAAAGTCCATTCAAATTGCAATGGCATTTTGCCATTGTCTAATGGTTCCTTACTAAATTGTACCTTACCATATCTGTAAATAACATCTTTGTACTTACCTTCAACGAGTTTTATACAACTAAAATCGTCTCCAGTTCTTTGTGCAAAGACATATCTTTTATCCGTAGAGGAATTGTTTTTTTGCTTGCTCATCTATCTTGTCTAATACTTCTTTTGTAAAATACTTTTCTGGATTTTCATTAATAGATTTACCAAATGCTTTTGTTCCATCTGGAGTTTCATATCTTGTAGATACTTTCTTAAAGATACCACCTGCTTCTGCAATGTCTAATAAACCATAGTACTTATCTAAACCTTTTTGATAAGTTAACATTACATCAATCATAGCGTTTTCTTTTGTCAATCTACTTTTATAATTTTTACAATGAATAATATTACCGACAACTTCTGTGCCGTCTTTTACTTTTCTTTTTCCAAGATAAATTATTGATGAGGCAGCGTATTTAAGACCAGACCCGCCACCCATTTCTTTTTGTGGGAACATTGAACCTATTACATCGTAAGTATGATTGGTCATAATCATAGGTATATTTGCTTTACCTAGTTTCAATGTTAATACTCTAAAGGTTGACTTCACTATTTGAGACCTTGTCATATCTCTAGTCTCTTTACCTTCTGCTGTATCTGTCATTTCTTTAGTTGTGGATAACATACCCAAACTATCTAATACAAACATTATAGGTTTTCTTTTGTCTTCTGGACTTTCCAGATACTTGTCAACTATTTTAATTGATTGTGTTCTAAATTCTTGTACGGTTGAAACTGGTACTACTACAAATCTTTTACTATCAATACCTCTATCTTCAATCATATTTTTAGATACAGCACTTTCACTTTCAAAGTAGATAACTCCTGCGTCTTTGTTATCATCTAAAAAGTGTTTGCAAATACCTAAAGCAAAAAATGTTTTTCCTGTTGCCGCTTCACCAGCTATGGCAGTTATTTTATTACCAGGCATTCCGCCATATATACTTCCTGATAATAGAGCATTAAGAGAGTAGCAACCTGTATCAACAAAATTTGATACATCACCAGCGTCAACGCCTTCACTTGCTAATGTCGCATATTCATTGCCAGTCTCTTTTATAATATCTTTTAAAAAATCATTTGTCATATTGTCTCCATCTTATATTATTTTGTCTTAATTGTCAAGCACCTGTTGTTTAGCTTTGAACATTATCCTTTGTTCAGGTTTATATACTTCACCTTCTATTCTTATTTTCTCGTCCTCTGGTACCCAAGTGCTAGGTGGTTCTTCGTACTCATCTGGTCTAATTCTATCCCATAAGTGTACTCTAAATTCAGGTAACGATACTGGACCATATTGGTCAAATATACGACCTTCAAAATTCATTGCCATATTCATAACTTGCTCTTTATTATAGGCAACTTTTCTTTGGTAATCGTAATAAGGTTTTAAATCTTCGTAATCTTTTTTGTTTATCGGCATTCCTTTTCCTAACATAAGAAATTCTCCAATGTCGCTTTTCTGCTTGACTCAAAGAAATCATAATCTTTTGGTCCGAAACACCATACATTTTCTATATATGTTTTGGATCTAAAGTCAGCTTTTTCTTTATCATCTTTAAATAGCTTATCACTTTTAGGTCGTTGCATAATTCTCATACCAATTTGACCTAGAAACTTATCTCTATGTCTATTTATTAATTCATCACTTGACCTGTATCTAACATTTTTAACTTTAGGATCCATAATGTTAACTAACATAAACTTACTTTTACTTAAAGTTTTTTCTGCAACTGGTAAATAGAAATCGTCTCTCCATTTTTCATATTCATTAAACTTAAACCAAGATTGATTTTCTTCTTTCTCTCCACCTTTGTTATATTCTTCTGTACTAAAATAAGGTGGACTTGTAAAGGCACAATCTATATCTGGTAGTTCATCATAAGGTAAATCTTCTGCACCACAATTGTATATCTTAACTTTCTTGTTAGGAAAAAATTTACTATACTCCTCAATCTGTTTCATATATTGTTTATATGTATTTGGATTTGGATCACTACCATAATATTCTGTTGCATTACTAGCAAAGAAACCAGCAAGTCTATCTCCCCAACCACAACTGGTATCTAATACGGTGTTCGCTTTTGTCATATCATATATTGTTTTAGCAACAAGTGGTTTAAATTGTGTTGCAATATATGTACCTAATCTTATTGCTTCTCTATAACTTTTATCTGATAAATCTTTAGTACTATTTACACCTCTCCATAATGCACCTAAAATTTTCCATATTTCTTTTGCATTACCACTTGTCCAAACTTCAACTGGTGCTCTAAAACTATAACTTGAACAATTTAATCTTAAATGTTGATGAAAATAATTACTGCACTTATTATAATAAGCAGGTGAATCTATAATACCTAAACCATATTTTGAATATGGATATTCATAGTCATCATATTTTTCACCTACAACTTTATCTGATTGGTCTTTAGGTGTACATATTTTACTTGTATCAAAATTACTTAATTTTATTATATTGTCTTTCATTTCCTCATATGAAATTACATTTAAAGGAAATTCTGGTTTATGTTCAGCAATATATTCAGATAATAATTCTCTAAATTTTTCTTTACCTATTTCATCTGTCCAATTTTTAAATTGAATAGAATCCATTATAGGTATTCTTCTGTCGTCTGCGAATTGTTTAAGGTCTAGGGTCTTCATTGTTCCACATAATTAATAATGATATAGGTATTAAATATATCGCTGTTGTTAGTATTATACTATAAAGTATCATCATTTGTCAAGCACCTCATTATATATTTTTAAATTCCTCTAAATGTAAATCTATTCCTATAAGTTCATCTGGTTTACCTTTAGGATAACTCGGCCACACTTTAAATTCTTCTCCAGTTGTATCACTTTTACAACCTGCAACTAACCAATCCCATTGAAAGTTTCCATCTAAAACAAATTCGTTCATCACTTCGTATCTACCATCAGGTTTTTGTTTAAGTAAATGTTCTTTACACTCATCCATTGTTTTAAACCAACCTTCCATTTGAAAAGTTTGTTGCGTTTCTATTGGACTATTACCAATTAGATATGCTAATATTAATATTTTAAAATCACCCATTATACCTTTCATATACTTTATTGATTATATTATTTGCTCTAACAAAGCTAGCACATTTAGGTATATCTTTAAATCTTCTTGCACCAATATATGTACAAGCACTTCTTACTCCACCTAATATATCTTCAACGGTTTCTCTAACTGGTCCTCTATCAGGTAATATAACTAATCGTCCTTCATTACCTCTATAACCATCTTTTCTTTTTCCGTGTATCTCTCTTGCTCTATCAGAAGACATACCATAAAATTCTCTTTTGCCATCTTTTACTTGTACTTCACTTTCATTATGTCCTGCTAACATACCACCCAACATAACAAAATGAGCACCTGCTCCTAATGCTTTTGCAACATCACCTGGTTGTGTACAACCACCATCAGCAACTATATGTCCACCAACACCATTGGCGGCGTCAGCACATTCCATAACAGCACTAAATTGTGGAACACCAACACCTGCCATAGTTCTTGTTGTACAAACACTACCTGGTCCTATACCAACTTTAACTATGTCTGCACCTCTTATAATTAATTCTTCTGTCATTTCTGCTGTCACCACATTACCTGCAATAATAGTTTTATCAGGATACTCGTCTCTAACTCTTGCTATAAAATCTGAAAAGTTTGTATGATAACCATTTGCGACATCTATTGTAATAAACTTAACATCTGGAAAACTCTTTAATACTTTTTGCATTGTAATATAATCTTCAGCGTCATCTGTCCATAACTTATTAGTACCTGTACATACTGATAGATACTTTAATTTTATTCCACTACCTACTGCTTGTTGCCACTCGCCTAATGTTGTTGTCTTTGTAATAGTGGTCATCATCTTATAATCTTGTATAACTTTCGCCATACTAAATGTTCCTACTCCATCCATATTGGATGCTATAATAGGACAACACTCATATGTTTCTCCACTATGTCTAAATTTAAATGACCTAGTCATTTCTACATCACGCCTTGATGATAATGTTGACCTTTTAGGTTTTAATAACACATCATCATAGTTTAATTTAAGTTCATTATCTAATCTCATATTCCTAGTCTTCCATATTTGTTTAATCTATTATCAATATCTTTTAAGTATTTCTTTTCTCTTTCTATTAAATAATAGTTTCTGTTTTCTAATATACACGCCTCGCCTGTTGTTCCTGTACCAGCAAATGGGTCTAATACTAAACCATCTTTTGGTGTAACCAATCTAATCAAATATCTCATTAATGAAACAGGTTTAACCGTTGGGTGTTGTGTATCTCCTTTTTCTTTCTTCGTTGCTTTTGCACTATAAAAGAATCTAGCTGCCGTTCCTGTATCGTCTCTAAAGGATGCTCCATCATCACCTTGTTTGTTATACTTATGGTCGTAGAAAAAGTAGTCTCCTTCTTTCTTTTTTACAGGAGCAAATGCACCTTTATTACCATACTTTGCAAATTCATTTATTACTTCTTCTGAACCATCGTGGATTACATTAGCAGGATAACGACCTAACTCACTTGACTTTATATCTTTACCTGCAAATTTTCCATAGTCGTTCTTTGCCATCTTATCTGTTTTAAAAGTTCCTTTTCCACCTAGTCTTTTATCTTCTTTGTCTTCTAATTCTATTCTGCAATCATCTATATTTAAATTTTTATTAAGACCTTTTCTTGCCATAACAATAGGTTCGTGTCCAGGTTTTAAATAATTTTTTCTTTTAGGAAAACCAGTTCCATATATCCAATTAATCATATCAAATATTTCAAACCCAGCGTCCTCAACTGCAACTGCCATTCTATGATAATTTCTAGTAGCGGCAAATGCTAATAATACTGCACCTGGTTTTAAAGTTCTATATACTTCTTTCCAAAAATCTTTTTGAAATGCAATGTCTCCACCATCCCAAGTCTGTCCCATAAAACCTTTAGCTGCTCTATGATAAGGACCATTAC
>Ga0208764_10002169_pt1 | contig 12420 bp, 12 predicted proteins | sample ETNtaG_18_FD_185762 | JGI IMG/M metagenome (GOLD analysis project Ga0208764, IMG submission 185762) | Marine microbial and viral communities from oxygen minimum zone, Eastern Pacific Ocean - ETNP201302SV91 (SPAdes) (version 2) | ecosystem: Environmental > Aquatic > Marine > Oceanic ... | reverse complement strand
TGTCACGTCTTGCAACTAAATCCAGTGACTCAACCAAGCCCACTTGCACTGGCTGCTTTCCATATGAAGGGGTAATACTTAATTCCAGCCGCACTGGATCCTCCTTCAAAAGTTTCAAACGAAACCTTGGAGGTAGCTTCACAGTCTTGAGGACTGCAACAACAATGCGAGTTCTTTGATCCAAGAGTTACTCCTCTTATAAGTCCTAAAAAGTGCCCTTGCACAATTACCACCTAACTTATTCAGCAGAAGTTTCTGCAGACTGAGGTGGGTCAGTATCCCCAGAAAAGCGCACTGTCAATAAATCTTCATCCGTAATACGCCCATCTTGATCTAGAAGCTCTGGATGAATAGTTAATAAGCCAGTGCGATCCTCCTCTGAATTGCGACGTTTAAATGAGCTACTTGGCAGTTCTTGAGCTGCCGAGAAACCCCTGCCCATCACACGAAAGGCCTGCCATAGTAGGAATAGCACAGCGCTGGCATATATCAATAGGAAGAGAAGGTTCAGCATGTCAATCTTGTCATCGAGAAAAAGAACTTAGGTATATGGAACAGTGGTATTTGTCATTGGTTGTCTTGAGCTTATGCTGCCAGTCGACTTAAGTCATGCAACAGGAAGAGAGCCCTCAAAAAAAAACTAAAACCTTGCTGAATATCTGTCACATTATTTTATATGGCGTTATTGGTTGAGAGTATTGCAAAGAGGATATAACTTAAATTTGTATGAAAGCTGTTTGTACTAACAATCCAACCACTTAGCTCACAGGAATTTAACTTCAAACACTTTCTAAACCCCAAATAAAAAATGATTTCTCGTCAAATCAATGCTGAATGAAATAAACAAGAAATTCATTGCAAACTTATCAGTTATTGCAAAAAGGAAATCACTTTTCAAATTACCTTTTGGTCTATTAATTGGTGCAATTGGATTGTGTTGCTACCCATTACCTGCAGAATTTTTTATTCTCCCCATAAAAGCAGAATTATTAAAAAGTTCCTCTAAAAACTCATTTGTCGCCGAAGCTGTTTCTCGCAGTGGAGCAGCCGTAGTCACCCTCGAAACTCAACGCAGAGTTTTCTCAAACAACAATTCTGGTTTACCTCCAGGACTCTTATTAGATCCTTATTTACAGCGTTTTTTTGGACTACAAGGTATGGGTGCCCCTCGATCTCGTATTGAGCGAGGTCAAGGCAGTGGTGTGATTTTTTCTCCTGACGGGCTCGTGCTAACAAATGCGCATGTAGTGGAAAAAACCGATCGACTAATGATTGGGATGTCAGATGGTAGAAGAGTCCCTGGTCAAGTAGTAGGGCAAGACTCACTAACAGATCTTGCAGTAATCAAATTAGAAGGAGCTGGACCTTGGCCGACCGCTCCGCTAGGCAACTCTGACACACTTGCAGTAGGAGATTGGGCTATCGCTGTAGGCAATCCATTTGGGCTTGAGAATACAGTGACACTAGGGATTATTAGCAATCTGAATAGAAATGTGGCCCAATTAGGTATATCAGGCAAACGCTTGGATCTAATTCAAACTGATGCAGCTATTAACCCTGGTAATTCTGGTGGACCTTTATTAAACGCAGAAGGTGAAGTAGTTGGAATTAATACACTCGTTCGTTCAGGCCCTGGGGCTGGTTTGGGCTTTGCTATCCCAATTAACCGCGCCAGAGAAATTGCAATGCAAATAGTAGAAAAAGGAAAAGCGAGTCATCCAATGATTGGAGTGAGTCTCTCATCAATACCTGACAAGCAAAAAAATGGATACAACTACAAACAGGCTGGAGCAATGATTCGTTATGTCATTCCTGGTGCACCTGCAGATATTGGTGGACTACAAGTTGGTGATGTAATTACCTCAATCAATGAAAAAAAAATAAATGGTCCTCAAAATGTAATCTCAACAATCAACAAGAATGGTGCCAATCAACCTCTGATCTTTAAAATACAAAGAAGACAACGATATCTTCAGCTCTCAATTACACCAGTTGAAATGAGTGATATTGGAAGACTTTGATCAAGATTAATATAGGTGATTTTGAATAGACAATTGATATTGAATCTGAGGTGTTTATGATCTGCTCCAAAAAAGGAATAATCTATTCTCTTTTAGTGATGTAAAAGATAGTGATAAATTCCAACTCAATTCGACACCATTCTTCCGCTTTCGAAAGCATTAAAAATTATCTCTTGCGATCAAAAAGCTTTCTATCAATTCCTATAATTTTTCCCTGCACATATTCCATTAGAGTGGCAATAGGTTAATGCTTATTATTTTAAGCAATACGCAGCCTTGATTATGATTAATAAGTAAGCATTTCTTATTTCTGAATTTTCTTTTTGGCTTGACGTTTTCTCTGTCGATCACGATTAGCTAATCGCTTTGCTTCTCTCTCTGCAACAAGTAATTCTTTTTCAATCGAAGCCTTTTCTTCAGCTTTTTTTGCTTGGTAATACGCATAATCTCCACGGTAAGAAATTAATTCCCCATCACGAATTTCAACGATTCGATTAGCCACCTTCGAGATAAAGTAGCGATCATGTGACACAATTAATGCGGCTCCATCATACTCTCTAATTGCGTCTTCTAACATTTCCTTTGAAGGAATGTCTAAATGATTAGTTGGCTCATCAAGCAACATAAGGTTACAGGGCCGAACTATCATCAGAGCTAAAGCAAGTCTGGCTTTCTCACCACCACTAAGCTTGCCAACTTCTTTAAAGACAGCATCATTACTCAAACAAAAGTTTCCTAATAATGAACGCACTTGAGTTTGTGTCCAATTTGGAACTTCTTCAAACATAGTGTCAATAACTATCTTCTCTAAATCCAGAGCTTCTGCTTGATTTTGAGCAAAATAGCCTGATATAACATTGTGCGTTCCTAACTTTGCCGTTCCTTCATCTGGCTCTTCTAATCCCATTATTAATCTAAGCAAAGTTGATTTACCGGATCCATTCGGTCCAATAAATGCAATTCTTTCTCCTCTCTCGACTTCCATATTTGCTCCTAAAAATAGAATTTTATCTCCATAGCTATGTGTAATATCATCGATTAATACAACCTCTTTTCCTGATCTTGGTGCTGGTGGAAAATGAAACCTAGGTGAATTTATTTTTCCATCTGGAGCTTCTATTTTTTCAACCTTATCAATCAGTTTCTCGCGACTTTTTGCTTGAGTACTACGTGTCGCACTAGCTCGAAAACGTTCTATATATGCCTGCTGTGTTGCAAGTTCTTTTTGCTGACGTTCAAAAGCGGCTTGTGAAGCCTGCTGATTATAAGCCTTCTGTTCTAAATATGACGTATAATTACCGATATAAGTGCGTGAAATGCCTTTTTCAGTACTGATAATTTGATTGCATATTTTATCGAGAAATGCTCTGTCATGACTTATTAAAACCATCGATGATGTCTGCTCAAGCAGATAATTTTCCAACCATTTGATTGTCTCTAAGTCTAAATGGTTTGTAGGTTCATCTAATAAGAGCAAGTCAGGTTCTTGCAAGAGAATCTTTCCCAGGGCAATTCGCATTTGCCATCCACCCGAATACTCTCCAACGAGTTGTTGAGCTGCTTCACTTGTAAAACCAATTTGAGGCAATAATTTCTCTACTTTTGCCTCAAGTTCATAACCATGAATAGCTTCAAAGCGACTTTGTAAAGCACCTAATTCTTTTATCAAGCCATCTAAATATTGAGGGTTCTGGGAAGCTTTTTCAGACCCCATAGCCTCCTCGACTACTCGCAATTTATTTAGGACTATTGACGCATCTGCAAAAGCTTGAAATAACTCCTCTCGCACAGTGCGATTGAGATTTACATCAAATTCTTGCTGCAAATAGGCAATTCGCGGATCCCCCTGACGTACAACTTTCCCACTACTAACTTCTTCCAAGCCCGCAATAATTTTGATTTGTGTTGATTTACCTGCACCATTAACCCCAACGAGACCTATTCGGTCTCCTGGCCTCACTTCCCAGGTAACGTCTTTAAGGACTTCACCAGTGGGATAAATCTTGGTAACACGCTCAAGTCTCAGCACTATTGAAAAAAATCATCAGGTCCATCATGTCGGTTGGATAAATTGAGACAGGTGATTACCTCGTGAACAAATAAAGAACTATGGCAAGACTGGAACAAATTGCTGCTCTAGTTTTAGCTGCCGGCTTGGCAATACCCAGCTATTGGTTTTTTTGGAATATGGCTGGAGGTGGTGGGTATGACCGTCGAGGGAGAACAGAAATGCCTTTAATTGAAGAAAGAAAGCTAGAAGAATCACCCAAAAAACCTATAACCCCCCCCGGGCTTTAAATAACCACTGTTTAGTGGCTGTGTCATCTATTCCCGCCAAATAATCCTTGACCTCTTCTGATGTGACAGGCAATCCAATGCTATTGCCGAGTTTACAAATATCATTTAAAGCACCCTGTGGGTCTTGAAGAGCCTTCCGGAACAAAAGCTGTGTGTGCGCAGGATCTTCCTGGATACGCTCATAAAGCTTCTTAGCGTTACTGCTCATGCCAAAACAACCAACTGGCTAAACCTTATTCAATTACGCAACCTTTGACCTAATCCTGTGGTCATGCAACTGTTCTGTCTCACCATCTTGTAACCCTGTAGCAGAAGCATCCTTCATGCTTCTGGCATCCATGCACAAAACCTTGCGCAATTGTGCAAAATTGGCAGCTTGAGAAGCTCTACCTTCATTCAATGCTGAATATTCGGCACGTTGCAGCACGTGATGGAGATGCGTAAGCAAATGAGCACTAATCACTGCAGATATCAACACATCACTGTTCTCGTTATTCCTACGGGTTTTTCTTCGCAAACCTTTCGAGCATGAACCTGGTTGATCAGCGACTTTGCCTGGGCGTTGCGCACGAGGTGTAGCTGGGAGAGAGGGTTTCTTCATTAAAAACTCCTGTTTGACTGACTTGATCTACGAAGGTGCACTACTGGCATTTAGCGAGTCGATGTCATCGAACAATGACAAAGGCACGTTTGCTGTATCTGCTAGCCATTAGCAATCAGGTACAGATTCAAAACAAGCATAGTACTGGATACTATCCTTGCATACATCTGTACACTATTTAATAACCAATACTCTTTGTGAGTCGTGGCAACCCGACAAAACTCAGCAAATGGGAGGCCAAAGTCCCCAAGAGTTCAGGTAGTTTTACCTGAAGATTTATGTGATCGTCTTTCAGCCTTAGCGGAACAAGAGTCCAGAACAGTCAGCAATATGGCAAAAGTACTTATTCAAGAAGGAGTTAAACAATACGAACAAATCAAGACAAGCAAATCAACTACTGCCGTCACAAACACAGAAAATTTTAGATCTGCCTTAGAAGCTCAAGAATCACAGCGCTTAAAAGGGGCTCCACGAAGGTTTCGGCTTCATAAACCGTTTTAAGCGGTTATTGGAAGAGAAAGTCCTTGCATCATTTATCCAGGGTCAACTCTTACACCCAGTACTAAAGATCTCAGAGCACCTGTAACAGCAGGAGAATTACCTTCATGCTTGACTGAATGCCACCAAGCCAACAAAGCAAACGCTAAAGCCTCTCTAGCTTGTACTGGCACACCCTTCTCTTCAACAGTTAACACTCTCATTCCTCGGCATCTAGCCATTAATTCACGAACCATCACAGGGTTTCGACATCCGCCCCCAGCAATTAATAACTCAATTGGACGAACCAACTTGTTCAGTTGCAAATGATCAAGATCTTGTGCAACAACAGCAGCACTAAATGCCGTCAAAGTCGCAATCAAATCTCCTTGAGGCATCTTAGGAACCTCCTTTAATCTATTATCCAAATCATTCAGCCCAAATTGCTCTCTACCAGTAGATTTCGGAGGCAATTTTTGAAAAAAAGGTTCCTTTAACCAATGTTGGATAATCTCTTCATTAGGAGAACCAGTGGCTGCAATTGAACCATCTTGGTCGAAAGCAAGACGACCCTTGCTGACCTTTTGAACAGCAAAATCCAACAATGTATTAGCAGGCCCGCAGTCCCACCCAATAATTGAAGAGAAACGATCAAAGCCACAGTTTGGAGGAATCAAAGAAAGATTGGCGATTCCACCTAGATTCAACACGCCCCGCCAACCACTCAATCTGCCAAAAATTGCAGCATCTAAAGCTGGTACTAATGGTGCACCCTGCCCTCCTAAAGCAAGGTCTGCAGCCCTGAAGTCATAAATAACAGGCCGATTGAGCAATTGAGCCATTAACGGCGCTTGAAGCAACTGCAAGCTTGCTCCACGCGATTGTTTGCTAGGTGGGCGGTGCCAAACTGTTTGACCATGACATCCAACCAAGTCACATTGACCTTTTGGATCACATTCCATGGCTGCGTGTATATGAGCTTCAGTAATGGCCTCAGTCAAATCCAACCATTCGTGACTGCTCAACTTCTTGTTTTGCCCAGCAGACACAACCCTCTTCCTCAGGGCCACAGAATAAGGTACTGAAACGCAATTGATAATCCTCCATCTGGGCTGACCAGGAGTTCCAGCAAAGTCAACTAATACAGCTTCTACACCATCTGCACTGGTGCCACTCATTAGACCCAGTACACGCATCAAAATTTAGTTCTGAGGCAATTTCTGAAGATCTTCCATTGATCCCATTACCACTAAAACATGACTTTTTTTAAGGACATACGAAGCAGGTGGGTTGACGGTTAGTCCTTTCGTTGGACCCGCGGCCAAGACATTAACCAAATAATTCTTACGAAGATTTAGATCACGCAGAGAACGCCCTACAAAAATTGCAGGCACTTTAATCTCATCGATACCTATCTGATCATCTAATTCCAATCGCTCAATTAAGTTTGGTCGAATCAGCTCCAAGCCCAATCTTTCACCTTGCATCCTCGAAGGGAAAACCACACGATCAGCTCCCACTCTCTTCAACATCTTTTCATGAAGGTCACTAGTGGCTCGAGCAATCACCTGCTGAACCTTGCTGCCTGCACTATCTTTGGCAATCAAAGTAGTAGTAATACTTGCTTCTATCGGTTCACTAATTCCGACAACCACAGTTCCCATTTCTAAAACACCAGCGGCCCTTAGAGATTCTTCATCAGTAGAGTCAACTACGCGCGCCTCAATAGAAGGCTCTATTTGACGCAACTCATCAATAGCTCTTTGAGAACAGTCAACCGCCAAAACGTCTGAACCATTGCGAACCAATTCACGGCAAACAGCACTACCAAAACGTCCTATTCCAACAACAGCAAAACCAAGCTGATCAGTGTCTTCCTGTTGGGACCACTGCCACCAATCACTCATGAATTGACCTCCAATTTCAAAGTTTTAGACATAAAGGTCTTCTCGCGGATAACCAATCTTGTTCTCATGATGAAACTTACCTCTATTCAAAGCTTCCCAGACTGCACTTAGCAATAACAAGATACCTAATCGTCCAACAAACATTCCTATAACTAGGACGAGTTGTCCAAAATGACCAAGTTGTTCCGTAACTCCAACATCAAATCCAACTGTAGCGAAGGCGGAAATACAAGTGAAAAGCATTTCTAAAAATGAAAAAGGCTTCTCTCCTCCCAAATTGCTAGAAGCACTTAACAACAAAGCCATCAGCAAGACGAACAAAAGAGATCCAACTGTGATCCCAACTGCCTTCAAAACCACTTTGTCTGAGATTTGTCGATTTCGTATGACTACATCTTGCTGCCCACGCAGTGTTGACCTAGTTGCTGCCATCAACGCTGCCAAAGTTGTCGTTTTAATCCCACCTCCTGTCCCTCCAGGACTAGCGCCAATAAACATCAAGACCATGAGTAACAAAAGACCTGAGTCTGAAATGGTCTGGACAGAGAGCGGCATATTTGTGAAACCAGCCGTCCTGGCACTAACTGATTCAAACAATGCTGTCGTCAAACGATCTGCCCAACTGAGATCAGAAAAGAAATTTCCATGCCCTAATGACTCTGTAATCATCAAGCCAATGGTGCCTATCAAGGTCAAGACAAAAGAGGTCCGCAGTACCAAGCGAGTATGAAGACTCAAATTGCGACGTCTAAAGCGTTTACGATTACTCCAAAGATCACTGGTTACTCTCCAGCCCAAGCCACCCAAAACAATAAGCAGAATTATTACAAAGTTAACAACTCCATTAGAGCGATAAGACTGCATGCTGTCAGTCCAAAGGCCAAAGCCTGCATTGTTGTAAGCAGAAATGCTATGAAAAAGTGATGCCCATAATCTTTCTCCATTATTAGAAATCTCATTAAACCCAAAGAAATAAAGAACAAGTGCTCCCACAAGTATTAATACGAAAGCAGTTAAGGCAATACCTCTAAAAGTTCTACCCACACCACCAACTCCGAACTCATCAAGAGTTTTGCCTCTGTCCAAGCGACATCTCAGTTCAGTTCCACTTACTACAAAGCCTTGTAAAAAAGTGGTTATTGCCATCAAGCCAAGACCTCCAACCAGCAATAGTGCTGAGAGAATGATCTGACCAATTATCGTCAAATCTTCGCCTACATCAATAATCGTCAAACCTGTAACTGTTAATGCAGATGTAGCAGTAAAAAGAGCTTCCCAAAAGCCAACTCGAGCATTCGAGCAAATTGGGGTCGCGAGGGCAAATGTGCCCACAATGATCATCAGTAAACCTGTAACCACAGTGAACTGAGGGACCGTTAAGCGCCGGTACCATCCATGAGTGCGGTATATAGCTTTAGGAAAAGGCACCAATTCAATCCTTACTCAACAATCTAAAAGGCAATGGCTGAAACAAGTGAGACCCGAAAGTTCCACATCATGAGCCAATAAATGTTTGCACAATTCCAATCAAATCAGGACCCTCCATATTGCCAAAGAATGAGAGCTGGAATCATGAAAGTCATTAAGACCGTTAATCCAACTCCATATCTAGTGACATCTAAAAAACGATAACGTCCAGGACCAAAAACCATCAGGTTCGTCTGATAACCCATAGGAGTAAGAAAAGACTGACTAGCACCAAACAAAACAGTGATTAAAAGAGCCGTAGGTGGCAACTGAAAATTATTCGATAATTGGATTGCAACAGGTGCAAAAAGTGCAACGGAAGCTGCATTACTAATCACTTGAGTCAACATGGTTGTTGCAAGAAAAATCATTAACAAGGCCATGTAGGTTGGCAAGCCTTCCAACCAAGACTCAAGGAAACTGGCCATGAAGTCGGCAAGGCCTGTGTCCTGAATTGCAACACTGAAGCTAGAGAGAGATCCCAACAACAGAATTACATCAAGCCGAATCGAACGCTGCACTTCTTTTGGAGGAATACATCCACCTACTACCATTGCTATAACTGCTAGAAGGACTGCTGCTACGAGTGGTAGTGATGTAATAGTTGGCACGACAAGCATCGACAATGCAATTCCAATTGCTATTGGTTTCCTTCCAATTGTTGGCAAATCATTCTCTAATTGATCCAGCACAAGTAAATCATTACTTGCCTGGAGCCCACGAATAGAGTCCAAAGGGGCTTGAAGCAATAAGACATCCCCTTCTCGTAAAACAGCTTGGCCCAATCTTTCCTGAACAGTTTGTTGGCCACGTCTTAAAGCTAAAACTGTTGCGTTATGTCTTTGGCGAAATCTCAGCTCCCTCAAACTTGCTCCAGCCAAAGTAGAGCCTGCAGGAAGTAAGACTTCCACAATCTTCTGGCCATCACCAGCCATTGATTTAAAGGGTTTAAAATCGTCTATTGCATCGCGCTGAGCTAATTGCACAGTGTGTTCCTGCTGCAATCGCAGTAAATCTGCACGAGTCACTCGCAACAACAAACGATCACCAGGTGCAATAGTTCGATCCGCTAAAGGTGGCAGAAGTCGTTGATTCCCTCTCTGAAGCTCAAGTACATCAACATCAAAACGCCGTTGCAAACGACTGTTATGAAGTGATTGTCCAACCAAGTTGGAATCAGCAGGAATAGTGACCTCTGTGAAATAGCCAGTCTGATCAACGCTTCCTACTAATTGATTGTCATCTCTACCACGATCAGGCAAAAACTCTTTTGGCGCTAACAACATATAAGAAGTACCAACAAGCCATATCGGCACCCCAATAGCTGTAAAGCTAAATAAATCCAAAGATCCATAACCTAATTGCTCACTAATATCACTAACCAACAGATTCACCGAGCTACCAAGAAGAGTCAGGGTGCCACCTAAGACAGTTGCAAATGACAAAGGAAGCAAAACACGAGATGGTGATACGTTTCGCCTGATACACCATGCTTCGATCACTGGCAGCAAAGACGCAACCACCGGAGTATTTGGAACAACGCCTGAAATTGGCGCAACAACCAAGCCTAATAAAGCAATTAAACGACGTGGAGTGCGAATTCGTTCTGAAGCAATCAATTCTCTAAGACGATCCAAAGCCCCACTTCGGAATAACGCTGCCGAAACTGCAAACAGTCCCATGAGAGTGATCAAAGCAGGGCTACCAAAGCCCGCTAATGCTTTTTGAGGTGGAAGGACACCTGAAGCCATTAATAACGCAAGACTGAGCAACCCCGTTAGCTCTGGAGCTAACGCACCTGTAACAAAAAGGACTACAGCCAGCAGCAACACACCAAGCGTGATCAGCGCTTGCGGGTTCTCAAGAACAACGCTGATCTCATTCATACTGGTTCGTTGTGTCTGGCACTAATGACGATGCTGAACAATTGTCCCAAAACTGTTCTTGAAGCCATAGCTTGAGACCTTGCAAACCTGCACCAGAGGTAGCCGATACATAAATAACATTCTGATCAAGGCTTCTAATTGCTTCAAGAGAACGACTATCACAACAGTCAATCTTATTTGCAACTATTTGTCGATTGACATTAGCCCCAAGCGAATCAAGGACTTGATTCACTGTAGCCAGTTGAGATGACCAATCAGGGTTTGAAAGATCCACCAAAAGGAGTAAACAATCTGCTTCCAAGGTTTCCTCTAGAGTGGCACTAAAGGCTTCCATTAAAGGTGCTGGCAACTCACGAATAAAACCTACTGTGTCCGTAATCAAAAGTTCACGAGGCGCAGAACCGACTTGAGGCACTATCAATCTTCTTGTTGTGGGATCTAAGGTCGCAAACAGTTTGTTTTCAGCTAACACTTCACTTTGAGCGCTCAAACCACATAAAGCATTCAAAAGAGACGATTTACCAGCATTGGTATAGCCAACCAAAGCAATACGAGGCAAATTTTTACGCCTGTTACGAATTCGCGAACGATGCTTCTTCAGCTCACTCAACTGTCTGCCCAAACGCTCAATACGACTGACCACTAATCGACGATCTTTTTCCAATTGCGTTTCCCCTGGTCCTCGCGTTCCTATCCCGCCACCCTGCCTTGAAAGACTTTTTCCACGTCCTACTAATCGAGACTTCCGATAACGCAATTGTGCCAATTCAACTTGTAAGCGTCCTGTAGCACTAGAAGCCCTTTGAGCAAAAATATCGAGTATCAGTTCACTTCTGTCCATGACAGGACACGTTAATAAGCGCTCCAAGTTCCTTGCCTGACCAGGGGTAAGTTCTCTATCGGTTATTACCAGAGATGCCTTCTCTCTCCTTACCTCTAATGCAACTTCTTGCAGTTTTCCTGTCCCCCAAATTGTTTGTGGGTTAAAAGTTCCCAACTTTTGACGCGCTACAGCAACAGGCGTTGCTCCTGCACTTCGCACTAGACCTTCCAACTCAGCCAAATCACGTTCACTGCGCGTTGAGTCTTGAGAAGTCAAGGTCAACAATAGGATTCGCTCACTAATATCATCTATTGGAATAGATGTAGCTTGATCAACCTCAGTCATCTGGTGGTGACCATGACAGAGTGCAGCTAAATCAGATTTTTCTAACAGACTCCAACCTGTTCGCTCATTGCGATCAATAACCCATAAAGAAGCAGAAAGGATGCCACTTGCATCCTGTAAGGGGCAAAATCTCAACCAAAAAACTGGTGAAAGGTCTAAACCCACAACTGACTCTTGTTGACTAGGGCCAAGATCTTTTAGTAAACATTGCATAGAGCAACTGATCAAACGCCAATCTCGTCCCTTACGTCTTCTCACCTCAGGGATATGAGACAACAGCTGGCCAGCATGATCTAAGGAACCAACCCAGAGAAGACGACAAAGACCACGGGGATCAATAATCATGTGCAGTGATTGCTTTAAGGCAAGAGACTCTGAAGCAAGCAATTCAAGAGTTGCCTGATCTGCTCGAGATTCTGCAGGGTGTCTTCGCTTCAAAAGAACTTCAAGACGTCGTTCTTGTGATGCCCTAAGGCCTTGAATTCTTCCACGGAGATAAGCCTGTTTCAATTTTTCAACAACCAAGCACTGCTGAGCGAATAACCTTCACCAACATTCCTATCGTCCCCAAAAAACCTATTTGCAAATTTGAAAA
>Ga0208764_10002168_pt1 | contig 12423 bp, 13 predicted proteins | sample ETNtaG_18_FD_185762 | JGI IMG/M metagenome (GOLD analysis project Ga0208764, IMG submission 185762) | Marine microbial and viral communities from oxygen minimum zone, Eastern Pacific Ocean - ETNP201302SV91 (SPAdes) (version 2) | ecosystem: Environmental > Aquatic > Marine > Oceanic ... | reverse complement strand
CTGCAGAAGGTTTATGATGACCTCTCTTCCGGTGAACTCCGAGAACGTCAAGAGTTTGCTTATGAGGCTTGTGACCTGATGCGTAGAAGAACACTCAATCCAGAGCTCTGGCCTACATTCGGAGTCTCTAATTCCGAAATCGAATCAATGCTGTCTAACACCCGCTCTCAACAGCGTTTCCAGCATTTACTTTTCTCAAAGATTGTCCCAAATTGTAAAAAGCTGGGTCTTCTTGATCACCGTGATGGTTGGCTCCGTGAACGCTTTGGCGAGATGAAAATCATTCAATACGAGGATTGGAGCACGGATGCTGAAGAATTAACAGAAGCATCAGCGGTAGATCCAGACAACTAGAAAGAAAAGAAATTGGAGTGAAAATGAAAAATAGAGTGGAAACAAGTCGGAAAATTTCAGCTTCACCTCAAGAAGCATGGGAAATCATTTCAAACCTTGAATCAATGGGAGATTTATCGCCAGAAAATAATGGCGGTCGCTGGGAAAAAGGTGTGAGTGAAGTTCAAGAAGGCGCTATTTTCCGAGGAAAAAATCAAAATGGTGCCCGACGTTGGTCTACAAAAGTCCTGATTACAAAATGTGAACCACCGAAAAAATTGTCTTTTTCTCTTCAGGTAGCCGGAAAAGCATGGTGTGAATGGTCTTATCAGATTGAAGCCACTGAAAATGGTTGTCTAGTCACGGAGTCGTGGACAGATAAAAGAACATGGTTGGGAGCCAAAATCGGTTGGATCGTTAGTGGTGTTTCTGACCGAGCCGCCCACAATCTTAAAAGCATGGAAGCCACTTTGGAAAATCTTGCCGTAGTTGCTGAATCGAGATAAAAGGCTTCAGAAGCAAAAAATGTGGAAGATAGTCAATTTGAGAACTAGAAGCATGAAGCAATTAAACGTCATTGTAAGGTTTCTTCATGGTTGAGAGTGTTAAAGCGCCGCCGGCCGGAGAGGCTCTGGATCTTCTGGACATTCTGATTGCTTACGATACGGTAGCTCTCACTCCAAATCTAGATTTAATCGACGATGTTAGGGTTCGTCTCGAATCTCTGGGAGCCACGGTGGTTTTAACCTACGATGACACTCAGACGAAGGCTAACCTGTTTGCTACCATTGGTCCTGATATCGAAGGTGGGGTAGTGCTTTCGGGCCACTCAGATGTTGTCCCAGTGGATCCAGCGGACTGGACCACTCCACCGTTTAAAGCTGATCGCCGTGACGGTCGAGTCTACGGTCGAGGGACGGCTGACATGAAAGGGTTTGTGGCCTGCGTATTGGCAATGGCTCCCACCTATGCAGCACTTGACCTGACCGTTCCAATACATATTGCGTTGACTTTCGATGAAGAGGATGGCTTCCACGGAGCGCCCATTCTCTTGGCTGATCTGAAGGAGCGTGGCATAAGACCGTCGGCGGCTGTGATTGGTGAACCGACCGGACTTCGCACCGTAGGAGCACACAAAGGCTGTTACGAGTATCGAACAACAGTGACTGGAATGAATGGTCACAGTTCAGTTCCTGCAGAGGCAGTCAGCGCAGTGCACTATGCAACGCGCTGGATTTCAGGTCTGCTGGGTCTGGCAGATGACATGACTCTTCGAGCTCCTAGTGACAGTCCTTATGACCCTCCACCCACCACCTTCAATGTGGGAACGATCAGTGGCGGACAGGGGCGATGCGTGGTGGCTGATAAATGCTGGTTCGATTGGGAGATGAGACCAGTGCAGGGTGAGGATGACTCATTCGTGAAGGAACAAATGGCTGTACTTGAATCCACTCTTTTAGACGAGATGCGAACTGTGTACCCGGAGGCTTCAATCCAAACTGAGATGATTTGCGAGATCGACGGTCTCGAATGGCATGATGACTCACCGGCTCTTGACTTGATGAAGGTTCTTCTGCCTGACGAAGTGTCATCGAACGGCGGCACCCTACCGGTAGATGTCGTGTCTTATGGAACCGAAGCTGGCCTCTTTCAGGCAGCAGGCATCCCTGCAGTTCTATGGGGTCCGGGAGACATTGCTGTGGCCCACCGGCCTGACGAGTTTATCGAGGTTGCTGCTCTTGAAGTCTGTTTAGCTCTGCTTGCAAAACTGGGGGAGCACCTTGCCAGCTGAGTTTCAAACAACCCACGAGACAACGTTGGATCCAGACAGGAGCACCCATCTCGGGATATGGAGAGATGAGTATGACAAATTCACTAAGCCATTCTTTGACTGGAATATTCCCGACCTATCTGAAGAGATCCGAGATGCGATTAATGCCGGATTAAGGGAAGATATGGAGGGAATGAACCTTGAAAATCTCAGAGACCTTCTCGAACCGGACTATCTGCCCCTAGAGAATGGTTTCGCTATCTGTTCAAACGGCGAGCTTAGTATCGCAGTTAAAACCTCATGGCCTGACACTACGCCCGAGATGATCGACTGGTGGTTCGGCTGGCACATAAACTGCACGGAGAGATACAAGTTATGGCACCCTCAGGCCCATTTGTTCGCTCAACCGCGATACGACCTCAGCAACGAATCGGGAATGACTGACCGGGAGCGTTATATCGGCAACACCTCTTGGGTGGATGAATACATAGGTGCTCTGCAATCTCGGCTCGCTATCACATTCCATAACCCGAGCGATATCGGTTTAGATGAAGATTCTCTCGACAATGCCAATTATGGGACTGTGATATGTGCGATTACAGGGAGTAGCGATGATGAGAGTGGTGTTCAGAAAGGTCGACTGATCCACGCTGTTCGCCGAACTGTAAAAGGGTGTGAGATGCGCAGTCGATTTATCCTTCCGGCAGGTACACCCAATTTCCTGGGAGCATTCTTGATCGACCACTGCTACACCGAGATGACACACCTAGCCGGGTTCCTCCCTCGTCTTTATGAGTTCGTGAAAACTACTGATTTCTCATAGCTGGATGAGGAGCACTCAGGGAGAATTGCACAGGGTCGTCTTATTGTTTAATCTACGAAATAATGATGTTTGATTAAATAGGAAAGAGGATTTAAATGCACAAAAAGATTCGAGCGCATGATGGAATTGTCGGAGCTACCAACATGCTCAGTGTGATACTCGCAGCAACAGTCTCAACACAGTGGTTGTGGATTGCTGGCATCGTGGCAGGGTTACAGATTATTAGCCCAGTGACTCGATTCTGCCCTGTCTACTTTGTGTTAAATAAAATGATGCCTGACACTGAACCTATTCAAAACGGAAGTAGACAGTAGTACCCGAGACGACTTTTCAGTGCGAATTAGTGGTCGGATATTTTTAGCGGCGGTACTTACTGGTCTCTTCACAGGCCTCTTTGTTTCCTCGGCTGAAGAATTCTTTTCGAGAGATGGAACACTCGGAGGGACCGAGGCATTAGCTACTTTTATTCCTTTCCCTCTACTGGCGGCGCTTTTTGTCTCAATAGGGTTACGTCAACGTCACATCATTCGAAGGATGGTGGGTGTTGCTTACCTCACCCTAATCATCCCACTATTAGGGATCGGCATGGGAGGAGCCAATGTTTTTCAGCAGATGATCGGTGGTCTTATCGGTGGTGTCTTTTGGGGTCTGCTTTTCGCTATTGATTTGAAAAAGTTAATTAAGGAGACATAGGAACACCTGAGCTGCCCACCCACCTCAGGGCTCGATTGACTATTTCTTCTCGAGCATGCTACCGTCACGGCGAGCGGCGGTGAGTGTCGTCGCCAGATTGAAAGGTGGTAAGCCATGCCCTTATATGTGATAGAACGATCAATGCCTGGTATGGGCGAAATGGGACCTGATGAATTGCAAGGAGCTGCAGCGCACTCTAACGAAACTTTGGAGGCGATGAGAGCTGAAGGCAAAGACATCTCATGGAGACACTCCTACGGAACAGCAGATAAGTCCTTCTGTATTTATGAGGCGGCTGATGAGGGTCTCGTGCAAGAACATTCTGAACGGAGTGGTTTTCCAGCAGACGTGATTTCTGAGGTCGGAGGGATCATAGGACCGGAGACTGCCGACGGCTGAGCGCCGCGGTTACCGCTAATAATCCTGAATTAGCCAGCTAACTTTCGCCTTCTGGGCTTAGGAGAGATTCTGATGAACAATGACTAAGTCCGACACGTCCTCCAACGAGCAGCAACTGAGAGATGCATGGGATGCGTTCACAGACAGCCTCAAAACCATGGGCCATGAAGTGCTCAGATCTGCGCCGACTGATGTCGAGCGTGCCGACGGACTTCGTTTCATTCTTCGTCAACTCGCATATCGAGAGGAACAGTTCCTGGAGTTTCCGAGCGGACATAAGCCGGAGCTGTTCTTCCCCGAGTCGCCGACCCGCAAGGTCTTTGCGGATTGTCCTGACACGATCTATCACCAGTTCAGCACAGCCAGGAGGGGAGAATATCGGATAACGGGAACCCGCGGTGAGTCGCCCTACATCTCGTTCACTGCATATCGTGCCGGTGTAGTGGATCGGGTGGTGGCCGACCTCCACGACGGCGAGTTGAACATCAATACTGATGGCACATTCTCGTTGACCGTCGGCGGCCCCGACAGCGGTGCCAACCACCTCGATCTCGGCGACGACGCCGCATTCGTTATCATTCGTGAGTACACCCATGACAGAATCAATGGTGTGAAGGCCACGTTTGAAGTCGAACAGGTCTCGCCAGAACTCGGGCACCGTCCCGAGCTTGATGCGAATCAGATGTCAGCCGTGTTGGGTCTGCTCGGTATAGGACTGAACTGGGTCAATGCCGCGACGATGCGACTTTCCGAAGAGCTCCGCCAACGTCCAAACGTTATGAATGAAGCCGCCGCCGATCTCGTGTCAGAAATGGCCGGCACACCGCACAACCACTACCAACTTTGCTATGTCCAACTCGAGGAGGGACAGGCACTCGAACTCGAGCTCGACCCGCCGTCGTGTCGCTATTGGAGCGTGCACCTGAACAACTGGTGGCTTGAGTCTCCCGAGTTCCGTGACGGCCAATACGTGTGTATCAATGATTCGCAGGTACTACGGAAACCTGACGGAACCATCAAGATGTTCGTTGGACCTGAGGATCCGGGCACGGACAACTGGCTTGACACCAAGGGGCGCACCGAGACGATCCTCCTTGCTCGCTACCTGCTGCCCGAGAAGGAACTTCCGCCCATCATCACCAACCTCATCAACATCTGAGTGGGAAGGTACGTGACTATGCGAATACCACTGGTGGACCTCAACGGCGCTTCCCAAAGCCACTGGAGTGGTCTTCGAGTAGGCCATTTATGGTTTATGAGTACGCCCCCCGGGACTTGAACCCGGAACCTGTTGATTAAGAGTCAAATGCTCTGCCAATTGAGCTAGAGGCGCATAGTCAACGATCTTACTCAAGACCGCTTATTCAAACACAGTTATTTACATATGTTGGGGTGACCGAGGGGATTTGAACCCCCGACATCCTGTACCACAAACAGGTGCTCTAACCTAGCTGAGCTACGGTCACCAAGTGAGGCCATGATACGCCACTAAGCGCCCAACCACCTATTTTTTTGGATGAATTTTGTGACATGATGTTTATTGGAGAGAAGGACAGAAAGTTTGCTAAAACGTGTAGGTATTATCGGCGGTGGAATTGCAGGTGCTACAGCTGCGTATCATCTGTTAAAAGCTGACAATACTCTTGAAATTATTCTCGTAGAAGCAGAAGATCAACTGGGATACCACACGACAGGACGTTCAGCTGCGTTACTTCTAGAAAATGATGGAGTTGAATCAACTAGAAGTATTGCCAAAGTAAGTGTCGATTTTCTTTTGAACCCGCCAGAAGGTTTAACAGAAAATGTTTTCGTAACACCGCGAGATGTTATGCACGTAGCAACTGTTGAACAGAGCGCAGCGGTTGATCGTTTCCTAGAGGAAAACAGATCCGGAAGGATACCTACTAAAGAAATAACCAAAGCTGAAGCCAAAGAAAAGTTCCCAGCACTTCGAGAGGAAAGCTTGGATCGATTTGTTGTAGACGAAGGATCAGGAGATATAGATGTCCACTGCTTACATCAGGCTTATTTGAATCACTTTCGAAAAAATGGAGGTCAAATTATGACTTCGACACGAGTTGATTCAGCAAGACGAATTGGAGAGTCCTGGACTCTTGAAACAAAAACAGGAGAAATTCCTGTTGACCTAATCGTCAATGCTGCCGGAGCTTGGGGTGATCTAGTTGCATCACGAGCGGGGATTGAACCTGTAGGTTTGCAACCAAAAAGAAGAACAGCATTTACAGTAAATAGCAACAAGTCTGACATTCAGAAATGGGCGATGATTGCTGATATAGATTTACGCTTTTATTGCAAACCAGACGGCCACCAGTTTCTTTGTTCTTTAGCCGAAGAGAATCCTTCGGAACCCTGTGATGCAAAACATGATGAAGCCGATGTCGCACTGGCAATAGATCGTATTAATACAGCAACAACTTTAGATATTCGCAGCGTTCAGACTGCTTGGACTGGTCTGCGAACTTTTGTTCCTGACCGTTCAATGGTCATAGGAGTTGACCCTGATGAGAGTTCATTTTTTTGGTTCGTTGGGCAAGGAGGAGCGGGAATAATGACATCCCCTGGAGCTGGAAGGCTTCTAGCGGATCTTTTTACTGATGGGAAACCTTCTGAATGCTTTAATGAAGCAGGTTTAAATTATGAAGACGTATCCCCTAAGCGTCTTAGAAAAAAATAAGAGATCAAACAAAACTATCCAGCATCCTTAACGGTGACGATAACCTTTAAAACACAAGAAATAAATTAGCCCCCGTAGCTCAGTCCGGACAGAGCATCGGACTTCTATTCCGTTGGCCGCAGGTTCGAATCCTGCCGGGGGTGCTAAATAATGATCCCTCCATTGCGTTTACAGAACTCCTAATCTAAAAGTATGTCATATGGAAAAGATGATTACCTTTTCGTAAAAGCGGGACTCCGCATTCCAGTCTCAGAAGTTATTTGGACTTTCAATCCTTCAGGTGGACCAGGAGGGCAACACGCAAATAAGTCAAATACACGTGTAGAGGCAGAACTGCATATTTCGCAATTAACGGAAATTGATGACCGTTCAAAAAGTTTCCTTGTAGAAAAACTTGGTGAATCTTTAAGAGTTGTTGAAGACTCAACCCGCTCACAAAATAGAAATAGAAAAAAAGCTTTACAAAAAATGCAAAAAATTCTTACTTCCGCTGTTCATGTTGACAAAAAAAGAAAACCAACAAAACCAAGTCGAAGTTCGAACGAGAGAAGACTTCAAGTTAAAAAACAACGATCAAAATTAAAAGCTGACCGAAAACCCCCTGAGGTCAACTAGGTTTTATTAATCCAAACTTGTCAGAAAAACCATTAAAGTCGCTCCTAGTTTCTGAACTTCAGAGGAACTAAAACCATATTCTCTAGCGACTCGTGCGAGTGCGGGCTGACTCTCTGCAGGCCAACTAACCTTAGAAACATTAGAACCAGAAATAGTAGGAGCCGGAATATTTTCCTCTGAAGAAACATCACCTGATTCGAGTTTTAAGAAAAGGTCTAAAGCGTGCACTCCGAACAATTGAAATTCTTCAATGCTCATCCCAGCTTTTTTTGCCGCAGAACTTAAAGATTCGAATTCTTCATTGTTGTAGGCAACAGTTACTGATAAATCTTCTCCGTGTTTTGAATCAACACAGCCTCTGGCGCTTCCGGTTCCCGTCATCACGCCGTCAATGAATGAAGGTTTGAAACCTGAGCCCGGATCCGAGGTTGAAATGAAACGATGAATCGCTCTTGTTATAGCTTCAGCTTCAACTTGTTGAACTTCTGGCATCATTAGTAGTTCAGCTTCGGGTGGGTTTGAAAGGTACACAGCCTCAGCTATTGCAGTAGGCACATCGGGAGTGTTTCGAAGTATGCCATAAGCATCACGACCTGGTTCAGAAAGCCTTGAGGACGCACCATTGTGAACAGTGTTAACCCAAGGAACCCAATAGTTTTTGAAAGATTCGAAAATTTCTTCAAATAGTAATCCCGCTAAACGTTTCGACTCAGAACTATTTATCTGATGAAAGGTCTCCGTCCCAGGAACGTCGGACCTTCTTTGAGCACCTCCGTTGTGATGGATCGAAACAAATGCTTTAGGAGAAAGTGAATTGGCGATTGTTGTCCTTTGACGAATAGGCATATGAAGGTCTGTTCTGCGGGTAAGAGCAACTGTGTAACCCAATGACAAAAGTTCTTTTTCAACCAAAAGTGCGACTATAAGATTAAGGTCTCGTTCAACAAGTCCATTTGCTCCAACTGAACCAGTTTCTGGACCTCCGTGACCTGGATCAATAAGTACATCAACCGTTTCTAAAAAGTCTCCACCATTGTGAATTATTTCTGTATTGCAGGGAGTCGTAACTATTTTTCCCAACTCTGTGTTATCAAGGATTGGAAAAATCACGCCATTTTCAATTACTGCTCCCAAGGAAGAAGTTGAGCCAACCGCAGAATTAGTACCTACTAGTGAAATCGAAAAGACAATAGAAATAAATGTCAGAAAATAGCGAGAGTATAGTTTCATGATTAATTTAGTTCGACATTAGTTAGTCGCCAGTTCTGATCAGAATTGCTCTTCTTCTGTTGAGCCTGATAACGCCAGAGTTGAGCCTGATCCACCAGTTATAACTGTTGAGACGTCATCGAAATAGCCTGCCCCTACTTCGCGTTGGTGGCGTGTAGCAGAGTATCCATCGGATTCCATTTCAAATTCACGATCCTGAAGGTTTACATAGGCGCTCATATCGCTATCTGTGTAGCCAACAGCAAGATCGAAAGCGGAAGCGTTTAACGCATGCCATCCAGCGAGCGTAATAAAGATGAATTTGTAACCCATGGCGCCAAGCTCTTTTTGGAATTTAGCGATCGTTTCATCATCTAGATGTGATCTCCAGTTAAATGAAGGTGAGCAGTTGTAAGCCAGCATTTTGTCTGGGAACTCAGCATGAATGCCATCTGCAAAAACTTTCGCTTCGTCTAGGTCTGGGGTGCTTGTTTCGCACCAAATCAAATCTGCGTAAGGGGCGTAAGCTAAGCCTCTCATAACAGGAGTGGCCATTCCTGGTTCTGTCGCGAAAAAACCTTCCGAGGTTCTCTCGCCTGTAAGGAATTCTTTGTCCCGATCGTCTATATCGCTGGTTATCAGGTTTGCGCCTAAAGCGTCAGTCCTAGCTATTAAAACCGTAGGAACACCCATTACATCAGCAGCTAAACGTGAAGCTGTAAGAGTCCTGACATGCTGTTGGGTGGGTATTAAAACCTTGCCTCCCATGTGCCCACATTTCTTCTCAGATGAAAGTTGATCTTCTAAGTGAACTCCGGCAGCACCGGCCTCGATCATGCTTTTAGTTAACTCAAAGACGTTTAAAGCTCCACCGAAACCTGCTTCAGCATCAGCAACAATTGGAGCCATCCATTCTCTAGTTGCTTCACCATTGTTTTCTGTCCATTCAATTTGGTCGGCGCGTCTCAGAGCATTATTGATCCGCTCAACGACTGAAGGAACTGAATTTACGGGATACAAACTCTGATCGGGGTAAATTTCGCCAGATAAATTAGCATCGCCTGCTACCTGCCAACCAGATAAATAGATTGCAGGAAGTCCAGCTTTAACGTATTGGATTGCTTGCCCACCAGTTAGAGCACCTAGTGCATGCACGTAATCCATTTCGTGTAGTCGCTCCCAGAGCAATTTTGCTCCATGTTCTGCTAGGGAATAGTGGGGGAGTATGGATCCTCGTAGGCGCACAACATCTTCTGCTGAATAGTCTCGTGTGATTCCATTCCAACGTTCGTTGTTAGCCCAATCTTGTTCAAGATCTTCCACCTGCTTCTTGAAACTTTCTTTCATTGTTGCCTTTCTGGTTATGGTATGACGGCTATTAGTCAATAATTTCGTAAGCCGGCAAGGTTAAGAAATCTACAAATTCATCTGATAAAGCTACTTCTTCAAAAACTTTTTTCGCTTGGTCAAAAGGAAAAGTGTTGAATTGCTCTGTTCCCATGTCTTCTTCTATAGCAGTTATTTGTTGTTCGATAATGTTTTTAACTAGGTCAGTGGTCACAGTTTCGCCAGTATCTAGTTCTTTTTTATGGTGAACCCATTGCCATACTTGCGCTCGGCTTATTTCGGCGGTGGCTGCATCTTCCATCAGATTGTTTATTGCAGCAGCACCCGTGCCAGCTAACCATGAGGCGATGTAACGGAGACCTATATCCACGTTAATTCTTAATCCTTCTAGAGTTATCGCTCCACCAGTCTGATTGATTGATAGCAGGTCTTGAGCTGACACTGAAACATCATCTCGAAGTCGGTCAATTTGGTTGGGTTTGTTTTGAAGAACTTTGTCAAATTCTTCAACTGCTATTTGGACCAGATCAGGGTGAGCTACCCATGTCCCGTCACACCCATCTGCTGCTTCACGACTCTTATCTGCTGAGACTTTTTTAAGGGCTTCCTCTGTGACTTCAGGATCTCTGCGGTTTGGTATAAATGCACTCATGCCACCAATTGCATGTGCACCTCTTTTATGGCAAGTGGCCACCATGAGTTCTGTATAAGCACGCATGAAAGGAACTGTCATGGTGACATCGGAACGGTCTGGCAATACGAAAGTTTCATCTGATGAGAACTTTTTAGCAACACTGAATATGTAATCCCATCTTCCCGCGTTTAGACCGGCAGAATGATCTTTAAGTTCATAAAGTATTTCATCCATTTCGAAGGCTGCGAGAATTGTTTCGATGAGCACTGTCGCCCTGATGGAACCATGTGGTATACCAAGAGTTTCCTGAGCGTAGCAAAACACTTTGTTCCAAAGGCGTGCTTCTTTATGACTTTCAAGTTTAGGCAAGTAGAAAAATGGTCCCGTACCCTTTTGGATTGAGTTTTGTGCGTTATGGAATATAACGAGTCCAAAATCGATCAAACTCGCTGGTGCTGGCTCTCCATCTATGACAACGTTCTTTTCTGAAAGGTGCCACCCTCTAGGTCTTATAAAAAGTGTTGCTATATCATCGTTTAGTCGGTATTTCTTGGTTTCTGTTTCGAGAGCGAGTTCACGGCGAAAAGCGTCACGTATATTTATCTGACCTTCCAGAACGTTGTTCCAGGTGGGGGTAGAAGAATCTTCACAGTCGGCCATGAATATCTTTGCACCTGAATTGAGTGCGTTGATCATCATTTTTCGCTCTGTTGGTCCTGTGATTTCAACTCGGCGATCGGCAATATCTTCAGGAGGAGGAGATACTTTCCAATCTCCCTCGCGGACTGCTTTAGTTTCTTCTAAGAAGTCCGGCCTTACACCAGATTCAAAATCTTCTTGTCTTACCTTTCGCGCTTGGAGGAGCTCGTTTCGTTCGTCACGAAATTTTCTCACGAGATTAGCGATGAATTCTGTTGCCTCCGGTGTGAAAACTTGATCGCGACGCGGATGTTCAGTGATTTGAATTTCAGACATAGGTATTGACTCTACAAATAAGTTGCTTGTGAAAGGCGATATTTCAGTCTTTTATAATGCCTTCATTTTTAGAAATTTTGTCATTCACATAAGCGACGTATTGAGACATATCTAACTCTTTTCCATCCCAGATAATTCCGGTATGGGTTACGAAACGATCAGTTTTCCATACATGAAGTTGGAAGCCCGGAGGTTCATCTACAGCCGAGCCGTTTTTGGGATTTAGATCGAGCTTCAATTGGTTGCCGGTTGATGGGCACACAGAGATCATTGTGGAAGCAAAAGATGTTTGAATAGGCCTATGCAAGTGGCCTGCTACTACTAGCTTAACCTGAGGGTTATTTCTGATTATCCCTTCCAGACGGTCAGCAGATTTTAAGCCTGAAAGATCCATAAAATTAATTCCAGTTTCAAATGGTGGAAAGTGTGTGAAAATTAGCGTTGGTTTGTTCTTCTCTTGTGAAAGAACATTGGAGAGCCAGAGTTCGTGATCTTCACTGAAAAGGGCATCATGTTGGCCTGGGAGAGAAGTATCTAAAGCTACCAACCTTACGGGGAAGTCATCTATCACGTAACTGCAGTGGTTTTCTGGTATTTCATCAGGGAGTGTCGAGGAAAAAGCATTAAGAAATTCTGAATAAACATCGTGATTACCGGGGAGTGGTAATAGAGGAGCATTTAGAGGTGCAAGGATTTCTAGTAGTTGAGAGTATTGTTCTTTGGTCCCGTCATCGGTTAAATCTCCGGTAGCTAGTACAACGTCTGGTTGAGGGTCTAGATCATTTAAAAGATGGATCGCCTTTTCTAAAGTTTTTGACGTATCTACGAGTTCGCCGAACATTCCTAGATGATCACGGATATGGAGATCAGATATTTGAGCAATTAGCACAAGGTGATGTTAGATCGGAGGTAGCAAAAAAAACAAAATT
>Ga0208764_10002167_pt1 | contig 12425 bp, 20 predicted proteins | sample ETNtaG_18_FD_185762 | JGI IMG/M metagenome (GOLD analysis project Ga0208764, IMG submission 185762) | Marine microbial and viral communities from oxygen minimum zone, Eastern Pacific Ocean - ETNP201302SV91 (SPAdes) (version 2) | ecosystem: Environmental > Aquatic > Marine > Oceanic ... | reverse complement strand
TCAGTTTGCTACAACAGTCTCACTGACCTCTGGAACGTCCCACAAGGTCGTCATTATAGATGAAGCAGATAACACGACCAACGATGTTCAACTGTGTCTCAGGTCTGCTATAGAGGAGTATCATAATAATTGCAGATTCATTCTTACTTGTAACTTTATCAATAAGATTATTGAACCATTACACTCTAGGTGTACAGTGGTTGATTTTCGTATTAAGAATGAACAGTCTGTACAATTACAAGGTCAATTCTTTGAAAGACTTAGAGGTATATTAAAAAAAGAAGATGTTAAATTTGAAGATAAGGTTTTGGCTAAGCTTATTAGGAGGTATTATCCTGACTGGCGTAGGCTTATCAATGAGTGTCAACGCTATTCTGCTACTGGAGCCATTGACTCAGCTATTCTCGTTGATGTTGCTGATGTTAATTTTGATAGTCTTCTTTCGGCGTTGAAGCAGAAAGATTTTAAGACAGTAAAGAATTGGGTGGTGCAACATATGGATAATGATCCCACCACTATCTTTCGTAAGATATATGATAGTACATACACTGTTCTTAAACCTGCTTCAATCCCGGAAGCAGTTCTTATAATAGCAAGGTATATGAAAGATGCTACTGTCGTGGCTGATCATGAAATTAATATGCTTGCTTGTTTAACCGAAATTATGATGAGTTGTGAATTCAGATGATTGATGCTATAAACATTGATACCCCATATATTTGGAAAGGTCATCTTGATCGTCCTAAAAGTTATGGTGAGATAAAACAGAATCTATCATTAATAAAAGATCAATGTAGTGGACAGATTCAATCTCCTTTAGAGGAGGGTGATGCATTTTCTACAGTTGGTTATGATAGGTATCGTCCACATAGGATAGAAGAGCTTGCACCATTTTACAAACAGTTGTATAATGATTTACAGTTCATTCATTTTAGAGTGAATGATCGAACTCGTGTTCCTAGTCATATGCTTAGTCCTGTATTTGATACAGGATTTCATAGTGTTGATTTACAGGACAGACAGAGAACAGAAGATAAGTTCTTTTTGATAGATAGATCATGGTTTAATGTTCATTATAGAGGTGCTAGAACACTACCACATGATCACGGAATTGTTGATTATGTCTGTGCTTATTATTTGAATCATCCAGATAACAGTGGTAACTTTATGGTTGAACCATCTGGAGGTATGAATACTGCTGTATTGAATAGTGACAGTACTAAGATTAGTTACAGTCATAAACAGAATCCGTTAACCATTCCTGTAGAGACAGGTGATTATCTAATCTTTCCGGGACACGTCACACATGGATGTGAATCTAGTGATAGTGACGAGGAACGGATTGTACTAACAACGAACATAGTGGTGAATAAGTATGACTAAACTAAAGAAGAAACAAAGACATCAGGTTAAGTCCAGATTCTATTATTTGTTTTGGGGTGCTGCAACAGTATCAGTATTTGCAGGACAGATGTATGTTGGATCTGGTTATCGTCAGATGTCAGAAGCAATTAATGAGTTGCTTGATCAGGTAACTGTTGCTAGACAGAGGTTCTATTAATGCCAAAGACTCTTAAGTCATTGAAAACACCACTTAGATATCCAGGTGGAAAGTCACGTGCTGTAGTTAAATTGCTACAGTATTTTCCTGACTTGAAAGGATACAAGGAGTTTCGTGAACCATTCTTGGGTGGTGGTTCAGTAGCGTTGGAGATTACAAAGAGGTATCCTGATATAAAGATATGGGTTAATGATTTATACGAACCATTATATAATTTTTGGTTTGAGTTACAGCATGATGGAAATGCCCTTTATAAAGAAATAAATGGTCTTAAAATTTCTCACCCTAATGATGACTCATGTCGATGTTTATTTCAAATAATGAAGGAGAGTATTAATGACAAAGAAAAATCTAACTTTGATCGTGCCGTCGCTTTTTATATCGTTAATAAGTGTTCCTTTAGTGGTCTTACTGAGTCTTCTTCCTTCAGCCCACAAGCGTCACAATCCAACTTTTCCATCAGTGGAATCGACAGACTTACCGAATACAGCGAACTCATCCAAAATTGGGGAATAACAAATCTTTCTTATGAGATGATGTTGACTGACGAGAAGAGTGTGTTCACATACTTAGATCCACCATATGATATTAAAGACAATCTTTATGGTAGAAAGGGTGGAATGCATAAGAAGTTTGACCATGATGACTTTGCTAAGATATGTGACGAATTCACTGCCCCTATGCTGGTCTCATACAATTCCAGTCAGATCGTGAAGGATCGATTTAAGGAGTGGACAGTTGGGGAATTTGCACACACTTATACCATGCGCTCCGTGGGGTGCTATAATATAGATCAAGCAAGCAGGAAGGAACTAGTCCTTACAAACTATGAAGTGTGAAGTAAAACTATTCGTTGCAGGAACCGTCTTTAAGGAGACTGTACAGTGCCGCAACTATGATGAAGCAAGAAAAGTAGCACTTGCCCGTAACCCTAATGCTAGGGTTGTTTCCGTTAACGCTGTATTTTCATGAAGTATCTAGAAGAAAAAATCAAGACCGCTGAGGAACGCATCCTTGAGTTGCAACTCCTTATTGATGCTTGGAAAGAACAACTAAAAGAAAAAGATGAGTAAACCAAAGCCAGGAAGTTACATAGACACTCAGGGAATGAGTGGTCCTGCTGATCCAAATCAAAAAGGATCGGGCGATAAGGTATTTAAACCTATGATAAAATTGCCCCAAAGGTTGTTCACTTCAACATATGTTGAGGAGATGAAGATATTAATTAACGAAGTATTGGATGAAAGAGAGTATAAGAATAAATTAAAGGGAGGGTATGATGATCCTAAACCACCAGAACAATCTTATTGGGATATGACAGGTCGGGAGTATGAAGTAAGATGAAGATAACACAGAAGATTATAGATGATCTAGAGAAGGCTCTAGATATGAGAAAGAAGAATGGTGAACCTGTGTGGGATGATGGAGACGAAATAGATGTTTGTGTTGGTGGTACGTTCGCAGCGGATAAATTTATCTCACTAATCAATCGCACTAAAGAAAAATGAGACTAGGAGTAATGTGTTCTGGCAACGGAACGAACTTCGAGAACATAATTCGGTCAGTAACCAAGCATGAGGTTGTGTTAATGATACACAACAAGAGTGAATGTGGTGCTGCAAAAAGAGCAGAGAAATTTGGTATTCCTCATTGCTGTATTAAGGCAAAGAATGAAGATAGTATGAGGCAGTTGTTTAAAGCATGGAGAGTAGATCTTATTGTCCTTGCAGGATATATGAGGGTCGTTAAAGATCCAGCAGCATTTCATTGTCCTCTTATAAATGTACATCCATCCTTACTGCCCAAGTATAAGGGATTACATGCAGTGGAACAAGCAATGGAAGCAGGAGAGAAAGAAACAGGATGCACTGTCCACTATGTTAACGAAGAGCTTGACGGTGGTGCTATAATAGAGCAGTCGGTGGTTAATATATGTCCTGATGATACTGTTGAAACATTAACTCAGCGTATTCAAAGGGCAGAGTACAGACTATTACCTTTAGTAATTAATCAATTATATGAAAGCCAAGAAAGCATTACGGAAAGCACTAGAACAGCCATGGCTCTACACTACTGAAGAGCTTAAGCAACTACAGGACAAACTTAGTGAACTTGAAGAAGATGGTGTACAAGAACTTTGGTATCGACGTACTACTATGGGATTCTCTAACAAACCTGATCAATTGAATGGTTAAATTATTGAGGATATGGAAGTATGCCTTGGGAAGTTTCTCGGATCATACAACTACAGAGTATGATAATGCGGTATGTGCTGTTCGCAGTATTATTTTCATTACTTACCTTGTCACTAATTGTTTTATTACTGCTGGCGTGATACGCCATTGGAACGATGTACCAACTGAAAGATTATCTTTACTCAATCAACCAATCCAAGAAGAATATATTGGATGATGATTCTGATGCTGTTCGTAAGTATCAACCATATGTTATTAATAAATGCTTATCATCCTTTACCGATACAGTCTTGTTGGTAAATGAAATGAATAAGTCATGGCATCTACCAAAGAAGATGCAATATGATTTTTTAATAAATAGTGTGAAACCAAGAAAGAGGTTCTCTCCTTGGTCCAAGAAAGATTCTATTGAATATCTTGAAGTAGTTAAAGAGTATTATGGTTATAATGACGATAAAGCACTCCAGGCTCTACGAGTTTTAACGAAGGATCAACTTGAAAATATTTCATATTTATTAAGAAAAGGTGGTACACATGAGCGTAGATCATGATATTCAATGGAAACAGTCTGACATGGTTGAGGTCGCATTAGGCGAACCAGATGATTTTCTCAAGGTGAGAGAGACGCTAACACGTATAGGTGTTGCATCCCGTAAGGAAAAAAAGATATACCAGTCGTGTCATATTCTCCATAAGCAGGGTAAGTATTACATAGTCCATTTCAAGGAACTCTTCGCCCTTGATGGTAAGAAAACAAATTTATCATCCAACGATGTTCAACGTAGAAATCGTATAGTACAGTTACTTGTTGATTGGGGATTGATCTCTATAGATGCACTCAGTCAAACAAAGATCCAAGACTTAGCTCCACTCAATCAAATTAAAGTTCTTGCTTTTAAAGAGAAGGGTGAATGGACTTTAGAATCCAAATATAATATTGGTAGGAAGAAGCAGGAAGTAGAGTAAACCGTCCTCTATGATTAGAGTCTTGTGTTATAATTAATACTGATCGCCGTAAGGGATCACAAAACACAAACTCGCTTAATAAAGGAGCTAACAATCATGGGTAACAAAGACCTTAACCACTTCGTGTGGGAACATTACACACCGTTTTCTATTGGATTTGATGACACATTCAGAAGACTTGAATCATATGCGTCAGGAGCAGGATCAAATTATCCTCCTTATAACGTCATTAACGGACCTGATGGTAGAACCAGTTTGGAGATCGCTCTTGCTGGATTTTCAGAGTCAGATATCGAAGTTACAACAGAACGGAATGTTCTGAAAGTTTCTGCATATCCAGAGAAGAAGGAAGAGAATTACAAGCATAGAGGTATAGCCTCTAGATCGTTCAGCAGACAGTGGGAGATTGGACCAGACGTAGAGGTTAAAGAAGTAACCTTTGTTAATGGTTTACTTACTGTCCATCTAGAGAGATTTGTACCAGATTCACAGAAGAGAAAACTTTGGTTCGGAAAGGAACTTAAAAAGCTTGACTCTTCTGTTTCTTAATGCTATACTAACCACAGCGCGAATACGATATGGCCTGCCAAGTAATTACCCTAAGAACTGGGGAACGTGTTATCACGGAACTCAAGGAAATATATGATGGAGAGGGGGATAATAAGAAGGGAGTATGTCTTCTCATGGAAGATCCATACGTCCTACACTTAGATACCGCTGAACCACAGTATCTTACTGAGCAATTAGGTTCTGAGTATAAGGTTCGCTTTAGCAAGTGGAATCCTTATTCTTCTGACTGGCAATTCAAAATGCCTTATGATGCAGTTATGACTATTAGCAATGCTGAACCAGGATTGCAAACATCATACGAACAAAAGATCAAAGAAAAACGTGAAGTTGAATTAGAAAGCTCATTAAAACTAACAAAGGAGATGCATAGTGGAGAACGAACTGAAGACGAATCATAATGCAAGGGTCGTAACTCTCGCCACTGGCGAAAGAGTTTTATGTCTCTTTGGAGAGGTTCGTAGTGAAGATCAAGAAAAGGTAATTGGGTATAGGATGTTATATCCTTACACATTATCACTTGGTGATGTGAACCCAGACGACGGAACCATTCCTATTCGCTATGAAAGGTGGTGTCCATTTAGTCCTATCGAAGAACACCGTATTGGTGGTGAGCACATTCTTACATGTGTCTTCCCTGATAATGGTATCCTAGATAATTATGTAAGTAGACTGCATGAAATCGGTCTATCAGATGAGCAAATATTCTTCGAGGTAAATGATGGAGAGCCAGCAGCAGGAACCGATTCAACAACAGACGATACCACAGATACTTCTACTGAAGCATCAGTGGATACTAGCGAAGGTTGAAGAGATCGAAGGAGCACAGTTTGGTGACCCAGATTGTATTCTTGTAGATCCTATGGAGGTCACACCTGAAGGACAGTTGAAAGACTGGCTACATTTCTCTGACAAAAAGGAGACAGTTGTGCGATCTTCTGATATAATAACGTTTATAGAGCCTGGTAGAGATATTCTCTCTAGGTACTATGGATCTAATCCTGAAGTGTTGACTGAATGAAGTTCTATACCAGTGTTGAACAAGCTGGCAATCGTTTGCTAGTTCGTGGTTATGAAAATGGTAACAGATATAGCGTGAGGGTTCCTTTCAACCCCACGCTATTTTTGCCTTCAAAGAATTACTCTGAATGGAGAACTCTAGAAGGTGACTGTGTAGAACCACATAAGTTTGGTTCTATTAAGGAAGCCCGAGAATTTGTTAAACAGTATAAGGAAGTACCAGACTTTGATATCTATGGTAATACTAGGTTCCTGTATCAGTATATGGCAGAGGAGCATCCAGAGGATGAGATTAAGTATGATACTTCAAAGATAAGAGTCTTTAACATTGACATTGAGACCGCAGCAGAGAACGGCTTTCCTAATATTGAAGCAGCAGATCAAGAGATCCTTGCTATCAGTATCAAGGATAGTTTTACACAACGTATCACTGTATGGGGAGCAAGACCTTTTGTTAACAATGATTCTCAAGTGGATTATATGCACTTCAGATCAGAAGAAGCAATGCTCAATGCATTTCTTGGTTACTGGCAGGAGAATTATCCTGATGTAATTACAGGGTGGAATGTGCAGTTGTTTGATATGCCTTACATTGCTAATCGTATTGAGAGGATACTTGGTGAGAAACAAGTTAAACTTCTTTCTCCGTGGAGATTAGTTTCAAGACGAGAGATCTATATTAAAGGTCGTAGGCAAATGGCAGTAGATACATTAGGTATATCTACTCTGGATTATTATGATCTGTATAAGAAGTTTACTTATTCAAACCAAGAGAGTTATAGGTTAGATTATATTTGTAGTGTAGAGTTAAATGAGAAGAAGTTAGATCACTCAGAGTATGATACATTTAAGGAGTTCTACGAGAATGACTGGCAGAAGTTTGTTGAATATAACATACATGATGTTAGGTTGGTAGACAAGTTAGATGATAAGATGAAATTGATTGACTTAGCATTCACTATGGCTTATGATGCTAAGGTTAATTATGAAGATGTTTTCTCTCAAGTTCGTATGTGGGATAACTACATATATCACGAACTGAGTAAACGTAAGGTAGCAATACCACCTAAAAAAGAAGCAGTTAAAGATCGTCAGTACGCAGGTGCTTATGTCAAGGAACCGAAACCAGGACGCTATGATTGGGTTGTTAATTTTGACCTCAATAGCCTTTACCCTCACCTTATTATGCAGTACAATATCTCACCAGAAACCCTCTGGGAGACTAGACATGCCAGCGCGAGCGTTGAAGGGATTCTAAACAAAGAGACTGAGATAGATGGTGAGTATGCTGTATGTGCTAATGGAGCACAGTACAGGAAGGATAAGCATGGATTCTTACCACAGATGATGCAGAAGATGTATGATTCTAGGGTCATCTTCAAGAAGAAAATGATTGAGGCTAAGAAGGAGTATGAAAAGAATCCTAGTAATGATCTAGTGAAAGAGATTGCTCGCTGTAATAATATACAGATGGCAAAGAAGATCTCTTTGAACAGTGCTTATGGTGCTATTGGTAACGAGCATTTTAGATACTATCGTCTTGCAAATGCTGAGGCAATCACCTTGTCGGGACAGGTTTCTATCCGTTGGATAGAGAATAAGATGAATGCGTACCTAAATAAACTGTTACAAAGTCGAGACATAGATTACGTCATTGCATCAGATACCGACTCAATCTATCTTAATCTTGGACCTCTTGTTGATAAATTTTTTAGTAATAAGTCTAGTGATAAGGCTAGGATCGTGGCCTTACTTGATAAGATCTGCCAAGATAAGTTGGAACCGTTTATTGACTCCTCGTATGAGGAGCTGGCTTCGTATGTTTCAGCGTATGACCAAAAGATGATCATGAAGAGGGAGAACATTGCCGATAGAGGTATATGGACTGCCAAGAAAAGATACATACTAAACGTGTGGGACTCAGAAGGAGTTCGATACAAAGAACCCAAGATGAAAATCATGGGACTGGAGACTGCAAGGTCTTCTACACCACAGTATTTTAGGGACAAGTTGTATGCAGCTTTTAAGATCATTATCAGCAAAACAAATGATGAACTTATCTCTTTTATCAATGAGATCAGAACAGAGACACGGAATCGACCATACGAAGAAGTCGCATTCCCACGAGGAGTCAACAACCTCGCAAAATATAGTCACCCAAGAGAAATCTACAGTAAAGGAACACCCATCCACGTAAGGGGTGCTTTACTATACAATCATTATGTTAAGAAACATAAGATAGAACATAAACACCCTTATATTCAAGAGGGTGAGAAGATTAAATATATCTATCTCAAGGTTCCAAATCCTATACACGAGGATGTCATCACATTTTTTGGTGACCTTCCAACTGAGTTTGGTTTGGAGAAGTACGTGGACTATCAGCGACAGTTTGATAAGTGTTTCTTGAATCCGTTGATTAATGTGCTAAACTGTGTTGGTTGGACACACGAGAAAAAAATTACACTAGGGAGTTTCTTTACATGAGTAAAACGGTTTGGACGGTTACATATCAGGATGCACAGGTGGAAGCACTTGAAGCAGAACAGATCAAGGTGTTTGAGGAGAAAATAACAGCAGATGCTTACGCTAACCTCTTGTCACAAGACCACGATTATGTTAGAATGTATGAAAGTGAGGTAAAAGAATGGCAGGGTTCCTAGATAATGTAATAAAAGACAGTGGAAATGAATTTGCTAGCCTCGTTAGTGACGGTGTTGCAGCGGGGGATACCCAATCCTATATTGATAGCGGTAGTTACATTTTCAATGCTGTCGTTAGCGGATCTTTGTTTGGTGGTATTCCATCCAACAAGGTCACTGCTCTTGCGGGTGAATCCTCAACAGGAAAAACTTTCTTTGCGCTCAGTGTTGTACGTAGTTTTCTTGAGCAGCACTCTAACGGTGGGGTTATTTATTTTGAGTCTGAGTCTGCTTTAAGTAAGGATATAATCGAGAGCAGGGGTATTGATTCCAAACGTATGGTAATCTTCCCTGTTGCTACGATAGAAGAATTTAGAACTCAGGCAACAAGAGTTATTGACAAGTATATGAAGGAACCAAAGGAGGAGCGTCAACCATTGATGTTCGTTCTTGATTCTCTTGGTATGCTTAGTACATCAAAGGAGATGGAAGACATCTCTAATGATAAACAGGTCAGGGACATGACCAAATCTCAGTTGATCAAGGGTGCATTCAGGGTATTGACCTTGAAACTAGGACAGGCATCTATCCCTATGATTGTAACAAATCATACTTATGATGTGATTGGGAGCTATGTGCCAATGAAAGAAATGGGCGGTGGTGCAGGACTAAAGTACGCTGCATCGACTATAATATACCTATCCAAATCAAAAGAGAAGGAGGGTACAGACTTAGTGGGTAATATTATTAAGTGTGAGGCCAAAAAATCTAGATTATCTAAGGAGGGATCTAAAGTTGCTACCAGATTATACTTTGACGAACGTGGACTGGACCGCTATTATGGACTCTTGGAGCTTGGTGAGAAGCATGGAGTATTCAAGCGGGTGGGGAACCGTTTCCAAGTTGGTGGTTCTAATGTTTACCCTAAATCTATACTCTCTGATCCTACAAAATACTTCACAGAAGAAGTGATGGCAAAACTAGAAGAGGCAGCACGAACGGAATATAGTTATGGCAACTGAACGTATTGAACTAACAATACTAAGGAATCTTATATGCAGTGAGGAATACTATCGTAAGGTAGTACCATTTCTTAAAGCAGAGTACTTTCAAGAGTACGATGAGAAGATAATATTTGAAGAGATTTCAGAATTCTCTGGCAAATATGATAAGGTTCCAACACAAGAAGTTTTGTTGATAAATCTTCAAAACAGAACAGACTTAACTGAAGATTCTTTTAACAATGCAGCTACTACGGTACGTGGCCTGACAAGTGAGTGGGTTGACCTAGATTGGTTATATGATTCCACAGAACAATGGTGTCAAGATCGTGCTATATATCTTGCGCTAATGCAATCGATCAAAATTGCAGATGGTGGAGACAGCAAGCTAGACAAGGGTGCTATCCCTAGTATCCTTCAGGATGCCTTGGCTGTCTCTTTTGATGAACACATTGGTCACGATTACATTGAACAATTTAAAGATAGATATGAATTCTACCATAGAGTCGAAGAGAAGATCCCCTTTGATCTCGAAAAGTTTAACTATATTACAAAAGGTGGGATCCCTAATAAAACTCTTAATATCGCTCTTGCTGGTACGGGTGTCGGCAAGTCTTTATTCATGTGCCACGTTGCTAGCTCCGTCTTGTTGCAAGGACGGAACGTATTATACATTACATGTGAAATGGCAGAGGAGAAAATTGCTGAACGAATTGATGCAAATCTTTTGAACTGCAATATACGAGATATCCCAGACCTACCAGAAGTATTATACTCCTCTAAGGTCAATGAGATTGCTCGTAAGACTCATGGCAAGTTGATTATAAAAGAGTACCCGACTGCTTCTGCACATGCGGGACATTTCAAGGCACTCTTATCAGATCTATCTTTAAAGAAGAGTTTCAAACCTGATATTATCTTTATAGATTACCTCAATATTTGTGCTAGTGTAAGATATAAAGGTGCTATTGTTAATTCATATACCTATGTTAAAGCGATTGCAGAAGAACTTCGTGGACTTGCTGTGGAAAACAACGTACCAATTGTCAGTGCTACTCAAACTACTCGTGCTGGTTTCGGGTCTAGCGATCCTGACCTTACTGACACGTCAGAGTCTTTCGGACTCCCTGCTACTGCTGACCTTATGTTCGCTCTCATTTCTACTGAGGAGTTGGAATCTCAAGGACGTATAATGGTCAAGCAACTAAAGAACAGGTACAATGATCCAACATCAAACAGAAAGTTTATGGTGGGTATTGACAGATCGAAGATGAGGCTGTATGATGTTGCTGAGGATGCCTCTGTCCTTAACGTAGAGGAAGATTCAAATGAATTACAATTTGCTGAATCACAAAATAGATTATCTAAATTTGCTGAATGGAACGTATAAACTATGACTAACAATGTTGACTTTGATAAGTACACTCATTTCGTGGATGCTGTCACAAGCGATAGTAGTAAGAATTTTGTCGATCTTGCTGACCGTCTGGGTGAACTTGACAGACAAGGTGCAAATATTGAACGTCTTACCACTGCTGGCGTTGGTCTTGCTGCTGAGTCTGGTGAGTTTTTGGAGATCGTTAAAAAGATGGTATTTCAGGGAAAGCCTTGGAACGACGATAACAGAGAGCATCTTATTATTGAGTTGGGTGACGTTATGTGGTATGTGGCACAAGCTTGCATTGCTTTGGACATACCTTTCGACGATGTTGTGCGAGGTAACGTTAGAAAGTTGGAGAAACGTTATCCAGGTGGTTCATTCTCTGTAGAAAAATCTGAGAATAGAGTAAAGGGGGATCGTTGATGTCACTGACAGGTCAAGTAGAAGAGTCTCTTAGAGATGCTCAAGCATCTTTGAAGAATGCACTTGCATTCTCAGCACGTAATGAGAAACCATTTATAAGTAAGCATATTGCTCAGTTCTTATTTGATATAGAGAATCTTATATCAGTTAATGAGGTGTTAGAAGTTTTAGATGAGGAGTTAGAATCTAAATAGTTAAAAGATTTCTTTTGACTGATGGCACTGAAAGGACCATACACTAGACTTGATATTAGAAGTAAAATTCCTAACAAGGATTTACAAGCACAGATAGGTCAGAGACCTACAGATAGTGATGTGCATAGACAAAGGTGGGATACTATTAATCGTATTGCGTTTGATGGCGAGAGAGAAATTTGGTGGATAGACGGACGAACTGCTCAGAGTCTTAACTGGCCTAATTTCGGAGCGAAGGGTGGTGTAAATCAAATAATCCTTAAATGTTCTCAAGGTGCTATTGATAATATTAAAGGATGGAGTAGAAGAAGTACTTACGTGAAACAGGTAGTTGATAATTCAAAGCGTGATTCTATTACTATCATGTTTGATATTCAACCTGTAAAATTTGAAGCAACAGGTAAAGTTATTACTGCGTCTGGTAAGAAAATATCTGAAGCTGCCATGACTAGAATGCAAGAGGCAGGTTCTGCTG
>Ga0208764_10002166_pt1 | contig 12425 bp, 6 predicted proteins | sample ETNtaG_18_FD_185762 | JGI IMG/M metagenome (GOLD analysis project Ga0208764, IMG submission 185762) | Marine microbial and viral communities from oxygen minimum zone, Eastern Pacific Ocean - ETNP201302SV91 (SPAdes) (version 2) | ecosystem: Environmental > Aquatic > Marine > Oceanic ... | reverse complement strand
CAGTTTAGATCTTCTTCAGCGTAGCCGAAGCTCATCTTCATTAGTGTGTCGTCTGTTGCCGCGCTAACACTAGCTGCTGCATCGTTTGCATCAATTGTGTTGCGTGTTGAATATGATGACCCTGGTGCGCCACATGGGGCCCCTGAAATCTGAGAATATGTCGCTGTTAGAGTAAATATCTCGCTTGATGTCCAATCTCCAGAACTATCTTCTGCTCCAAATACAATGCTTGTTCGCACTACATTTGAATTAGTTAAACTTGATTCAAAATCTGCCATCAACAAAGAAATATTCGTGTGCCCTTGGGCGCTAGTAACTGGAACATCAATTGAACCATCGAGATTTGTATCATACCCCGCATTAACTATTTGTCCATCCCAATCAGTCATTGCATGCCAGAATTCCTGTAAATACACTGCATTCGAACAATTTGTATCTGTGTAAATTAATGCATCTCCTGACATTTCAACAGATACTACTGACGCCAAATTCGAATCATCTTCGGCATCTGCAGTGCTTCCAGTGTTGAGGCAACCAGCAACTAAAATTATGCTCAATAGCAACACATAGATTGACTTTGAGGGGCTTGTCATGGTTTAAACTAATCATTGACGGGACTTGAACTATCCGCTGTCTGGCCGGGGCATCGGTAATAGACTATCATCTGACCTCAAGGGCCATGGGCGACACTGTAACAAGCAATTCAGCAGATGCGGACATTGTGGGAACAATCATTTCTGAAATGCCTGAAGATGATGAAAAGGCACTCAAGGGTTGGTATTTCTTCGACTGGGCAAACCAAGCTTATGCGCTCACTGTGATGACGGTCATTGCGCCAGCGTTGATGTCCAATTTGTATAACAAGGCCACTGGTACGCAAACCGGTGATTCATTTTATGCATTTATTCTCACAATTTCAATGGTTTTTGTTGTGCTCACAGCACCGGCATTAGGTGTGATTGCAGATCGTATGCCTGTGAAGAAAAAATTGCTCAAATGGTATACTGTTGCGGGTGTTGGATTTACTGCATTGATGGGGGCAGCACCTTACTTTGGTTCAGATGGATACATCGTCCTTGCCGTGATGTTCACCATCGGTACAATCGGATTTACCGGTGGCAATGTTATCTATTACTCATTCATGCCCTATCTTGGTTCAAGAGAAGAGCAGGATAAGGTGTCAACTTGGGGGTACATGTATGGATTCATGGGGGGGTCAATACTACTCATTTTACACCTCATCATCTTGCAGGGACCCTTTGATTGGCATATTAACTTCAAACTGGCTGCCATCTTTGTGACCTCTGCACTATGGTGGTGGGGTTTTGGAGCGTTGATGTTCAAGTGGACACCAGAGCCGGAAATCACATCAGAAATGGAGTGGGAGAGTCTCGGTAAAAGCAGTGTTACTCGATTTTTGGGGGCCGCTAAGATTGCTTATGTAGAAGTATACAAAACCGCAATGGAAATTCGAAAATTCAAGGTACTTGCATTCTTCTTGCTTGCCTATCTACTGTTCTATGATGGTGTGAATACAATCGCCAGTATGGCCAGTGCGTTTGGAGACTCTGTATTGCGACTCGATCAAAAAATGAACATCATACTCTTGCTAACCGTCAATATTGTTGCAATTCCAATGACATTTGTTTTCGGGAAACTGGCCGATATTAAGGGTACAAAATTTGCATTGATGTTGGCCCTCCTCATCTATTGTGGGGTTGCGGTGACCGCAGCAGGTTTTGCACCGCTCGAACTGGAAGGAGAAAATGATGCAGAACGATATGATTTCCAATTCGAATGGGATGGGGATCCTGATGGGAATAATTCTACAGATGATGGCGTTTATGTGATGTCAACATTGTATGATATTTCTTACGAAGATTGGATTAGCAATACTTCTGAAGGGGATGCCGCCTTCCGTGATGCCTATCAAGAGCACTTCCCTGCTCCTGATTTCAGTGTAGAAACTGCTGAAGATACTGACATGAAAACGGGTTTGCTGGTATGTTTGTTCATCTTGGCCATGTTATCCATACTTGGACTTGCTATCATGTGGTTACAAAGTAGAGACATGGGGTGGGTCGGCGTGATTGCAGCATTCCTTATTGTGACTGTTGGAATCTTTGGGGCCTCGCTTCTTGCAAAAGATAAGGATGAAGATACAAAAGAAACCAAGGCGATTTCAGAAGGGGGGGCCTTTGCACTCGTCGCTGCTTTCGATAACACAACAGATAAGGATAGGCACGAACACCGATTTTCCATCATTTTCATCGGTGGAAATGATACAATTGCTGGTGCTTCAGAAGTGGGGGATACTCACCCATCTGTTGTAGATCGAGGTGGACCTGTTGATTGGTGGCCCACGACAATGCGTAACATGGTATGGGCACCTCTTGGAATTAGTGTGGCGATGCAATGGATTATTCTCGGATTGTTTGTCGGTTGCGCCATGGGTTCAGCCGGTGCCCAGGCACGTTCCATATTTTCACAATTAACTCCTAAATCACGGACATCAGAATTCTTCGGGTTCTTTGGATTCCTAGGTAAATCTGCTGCAATGATTGGAACATTCCTCTATGGAATTACAAGTACTGCATTTGATAGTCGTGTTGCACTCATGACAATCACTGTGGTAATCTTGTTGGGAACTTATCTAACCAGTCGAGTGGATCTTGAAGAAGGTATACGCGTGGCTGAGGAAGAAGATGCACGTAACCAAGGATTACTGGACGCAGAGGAGTGATATCATGGCAAAGAAACTGCGAGGATTCAATTGGATTCAGGCAGTTCTTTCAATGCTCGTTATGCCATTAGGATTCATCCTTTGGGGGTTGGCAGCAGCGCCTGGAATCTACCTTTTTTGGGAAGTTGGTTCAGCAACATCGGATTGGGTTGAATGGCAACGAGCGATGATCCTTGGCGCAACGATGGGGATTGGAGCCCTTATGTGGTGTTTAGCAGACCTTCTGATGTTGGGTACACTTGGCATGATTATGCGACCAAGGCTGGAGGATGCAAAGGCACCTACTGAAAGTTGGTTGACCATTCGATGGGCTTTCCTGTCACTATTTCATCGACTTGCTTTACCCTCTCTAAAGTGGATGGTTCCATCATTTGTAGGAACTTTCTATTTCCGAATGATGGGTTGTAAAGTCAGCAAAGGCGCACAAATTAATTCCCCCTTCATCAATGACTGTTTCATGGTTGAAATCGGTGAACGTACAGTGATTGGTGGTGATGCTACAATCAACGGTCATCTTTTTGAAAAAGATGGGATTCATCTTTCAAAAGTCCGAATTGGTTCCAAAGTCGTCATTGGGACAATGGCACAAATCAATCCTGGTTGTGTAATCGGTGATGGTGCTGTTGTTGCAAGCAAGGCTGTACTTCCAAAATTCACAGAAATTCCAGCCGGTGAAGTTTGGGGAGGAATTCCTGCGAAATGCATCCGCCGAGCTGATGGATCAAAGCCTGAATAATCAAAGCGGCTTGAATAAACTGGTAGAACCCGCTTGAACAAATTCTCCTTTTGGATAATCTGGATGGTTAGCATTAGCGCCTGTAACAGCAGGTTCGAATTTTATCGCAGGAACGCGTACATCAACGCGGCTACCTAAGCGAATCATTCCATATCGCTGTCCTCTACGGAGGACATCGCCTTCTCCGGTCCATGGCGCAATTGTACGGGCAAGCCGCCCGCTGATCTGGGTCACTTCTACAATTAACTCATCTTCTCTCTGAAAAAGACTCCTGACCCGCTCATTCCATGCTGATTCTTTACGATATGCAGGGAGATATGGGCCTTTACGCAGTCCTTTGCCGGTACGATGTTCCATTCGAGTTATTGTTCCCGCAATAGGAGCACGGTTCACATGAACATCAAGTGGAGACATGAATACTGCAACTCTCCAAGCATCTGAATCTGATTCTTCTCCCTCAGGTACTGCTTCCCATCGCTGTTCAGTGCTGAATTCCAATGGGTTCGAGCAAGGTTCTGGATGCCAGTCACCTGTAAGTGAATCATTCTCAGCGCCTTCCATTTCATTGGCAGTTGGTCTACGACCTGTTGCTCTTTCACGCATAACAAACATCACGTGACCATCAGCGGGACACACAACAATTCCCTTATCCTTCGGAATTGGTCGATCTGGGTCCCGATAAAAATTAGCAATTATTGCAGTCATAATCAGACAAAGGATTCCGGCAACATGAGCCAAACCTCCTAAATCGGATACAAATAATGCAATCGCTTCAATTGCAATAGCCATTGAAAGCCAAGTGACAACAGGAGCAACGCCCCCTTGGGCGAATCCGCCCATTGAAATCACTCCTCTTCGCCAGAGGATTCTGCTTCTTCTGCCGCTTCAGCAGCACGAGCTTCCATTGCTTCTTCGAGACGCTCTTGAACTGCTCGCTGCATATGTGCAGATTTGCGCTCTGCTTCAACCGCAGTTTCAATCATATCATATCGTGTCTTGATTGCACGATTCAAATCTTCGAATACTTGCATGTGCGATACATACCAATCGTCGCGTGCCTTCATTTCTGCTACAGCAAGACGCAAATCGGAATCCAGTTCTTCTGCAATTTCGAATACCTTGCCGAGTCTGTCCTTTTCACGAGTAAATCGCTCTTCCATCTTCTCCAACTCAGGCTCTAAGTGCTCAACGCGCTTCTGTGCCTTTGTTGCAGTCATCTCAAGATCATGGATACGGTCATCCTTCTGTTTGGATAGGTGTTCCATGCTTTCTCTTTCGATTTCTTTGTCAATTACTTCTTTCTCAAGAACCTGAATTTCAGCTCTAAGACCAACAATTTCCTTCTCTTGCTGCTCGTATGCATCATAGAGCTTTACCAATCGCTCAGTCTCATCAGCCAACCGCGCCTCCATTTGGCGCAAACGTACCTCTGGTGTGAGTGTTCCAGCGTCGCCGTCATCTTCGGTCATAGCCATCCCTCACTACGGCCCACCGCCGCCCCCATATTATAACCCGCTCCCCAATACACACTTGTCAGAACAGGGAACACGTAGTGTTCCACAACATTCAATCATTCAATGCTGCAATGGCTGCTGACAAGCATGTTGTGACGGATTTTGTGGCAGGAATATGCAATTTTTCGTCTGGACCGTGCGCATTTCCACCGGGTCCGAGACTACCAGTAACCAAGAAATCGGCTTTAGGGTATTTTTCTTGCATCATTGCAAGGAAAGGTATTGTCCCTCCCTCAAAGAATACTTGCATAGGGTTACCAAAAGTGGCGAGGCTCGCTTCATTCAAAACGTTGCGAAATGAGGGGACCATTGGAGGTGCTGCAAAGCCGTTTGCTGCAGCATCAGCCTCAAATGAAACATGTGCCCCATGTGGAGCATCTTTCTCAAGAATAGTTCGCATCATTTCTGAAGCGTGTTCTGATTCAACCCCTGGTGGAATACGCATGCTCAGTTTTAACGAAGTGTGGGTTCTCAGCACATTACCTGCATCTTTCAAAGCGGGCATCCCATCTGCACCTGTAACTGACAATGACGGACGCCAGTTGCCTGAAAGAATAATTTCTGAAAGACCTGGTGTTTGTGGTTCTACACCTTCCAGTGCAGGAAGATCTGTCCAAACTTTGTTGCCGAGAACGTTTGCTATTCCATCAGCCTCACCACGCAACTCTTCGGAAATATCGACTGATAGTTCAGGCAACAATACCTGACCTGTTTCTTCATCTTCAATTCGACTTACTAATGAACGGGCTATACGGAACGATGACGGAATAATCCCACCTGCCATTCCAGAATGGACGCCTTCCTTACTCACTCCCACTCGTAGAGTTCCTCCAACCAATCCACGTAAACTGGTAGTAACCCATAATCGCTCATAATCTCCTGCACCTGAATCCATGACTACAACCAAATTTGGAGTGCCAAGTAAGTCAGACAATTCATCCAAATAAGCAGGTAAGTCAAATGACCCGGATTCTTCACATGTCTCAATTAAGAAAGTTGCCTTTGGATGAGGAATGTTGTGCTGTTGTAAAGCCAGAATCGAAAGCACACTAAGGTAGCCACCATAGCCGTCATCAACTGAACCTCTTCCAAATAACCAAGGATCTTCGCGTACAGGTATCCAAGGCCCTTTGCCTTCAGACCAACCTGTAAATGGGGGTTGTTTGTCTAAATGAGAGTAAAACAAAACTTCACCTTCAGCAGTACCTTCGACCTGCACAATCAATACTGGAGTTCGACCTTGTAAACGATGAACTGAGCATGCCATCCCCTGCATCGGAAGGGTGCCTAACCAGCTAACAAAGTGGTCTATTGTTGCATCCAGATATCCATTTTCCGCCCAATCAGGATCGAACGCTGGAGACAATGCTGGGATCTCAATAAATTCTGACAAAGATGGTAAAGCGTGTTCTTCCCATTGCTTCTCAACCCAAGCGTGAATCTGTGCATAATCAATCGCTGCCATGACTGTGCCACTTCCATTCACAGCAAAAGGACTGCTCTCTTTCAGGCTCTTCGTTTTAGTCTAATCTTTATTCAAAATGAATAAGTTTTCCAATTCAAGAGCGCAGCCCCCACAAGTACATGATGGGGGGCCTTCATCTGCATCACACAGTGATAATATGGCAATCTCATGCAACAATTTTTGCAAATCGCTGAGAGCCGATTCCATTTCCTGGATTGTCATTGTGATTATACGACCTGTAGCCGAACACAATATAGCTGGAGGGAGTACTTCACGCGAAGGGAAACCTTGTTCTAAACGCGAATTTTCTTGCAACTGTAAAGTTCGTGAATATAGGGCTAATTGCATTCGGTATTTGTCCAACAATTTTTCTTCTTCGTGATGCCTTTCCTCGCCTTCGGCATCGAATAAGGGATGGTCCCATCCTGCATAGAGATGGGCTGCTCCTGTTGTTTTCAAATCAACAGCCCTAATTGCCCCTTTACCAGACTCTAGTCGTGAACATATCACAAGATCTGCGATACCGCTAGATGAAATAATGACTGATTCAATGGTGGCTAAATCACGATTGCCTCGAGGTGTCCAAGTACTGTCATTCAAATTAATATCAATTGTATGCCGAACATTAAATGGCCATTCAGTACGAAGCCCCTCTACAATTTCTCCTTGCCATGATTCACCTCTTGAAAGGGCCCCTATTGGGCCAGAAAGGAGTTTTTCTGTCATATTTACCATCAATGATTTGATTGCTTCAGGTTCAAATTCGTGAGGTAATAATTCCTCAAGAACCATTTCTATAGTCTTAGATTCATTCAGAAAGTTGGGGGATTTATTTGTCCATTCTTCCGATAATGGAGCGGTGAGTTCCGAAGAAGGCCCTGGATTTTGAAGTCCCACTTCAACTAGCCTATGGAATATTGAACCGATGATGTTTGCAGGAGGTAAACCTACTCGTTGTGCAGCAGTATTTGCAGGGGTCTGTTCTGAAATTTCTAACTGAATTTTTTGGAAGCTAATTCCTGCTCTTGTTGATAACCAATGTTGACAAAGGCATGTTGCTGCAGCATCTAGAGCGGAGGGGGAAATTCGAGTTCTTCGTTGACGACTTGGGATAGAAACTGTTGCATTATGTTTTACATCCTTATACGCAAGACGAGAGGCTTCATCTAAACGATTCAAACGAACTAATGGGCTGGAAGGTATTTGTGGATTATTTAATTGAGAAACATGATGGTATATTGGAAATGACATAGATGAGGGGGCAATCAAAAATTCACCATTGTCATCCAATTCCCAGTTCTGTGATTCAAACCACATATGTCCAAAGGAGGGCATCGAAGTGGGGTTGGGCTTGACCACGATTCCATTATCTGTCAAAGTTGAATTATTTGGTGCTCCTGCAAGGATGAGGAGGTCCTTTACCCGAGTACAAGCAACGTAGAACAGACGCCGTGCTTCGGCTTGTGTTTGCGCTTGTTGAACCATTTTCGAAATGTTCCAAACTCCGCTGCTTACCTCTTCTCCAGTCAACCAAGGGCTAGGGTTTGCTGCAAAAATACCTGGAGTTGCTAGAACTCGTTTGCGAGTATTTTGAACAATTGTAGTTTGACCTTCGCTAAATAATCCTCCAACAATTACACAACGTGCCTGTAGTCCCTTTGAACCATGAATGGTCATGATTTGAATCGCATCTGATATTGCGACTCCTTTTGAGGTCAAATCCTTCCCTGCAACTTCTGAAAGATGGGCAACTCTATCTGCAAGCAAAATTGGATCTCCTCCAACTTCGGTGACCTGTGATTCAACTAGTTGGATGAATTGTTCAGCATCCTGACGGTTTGATAGTTCTGGATATGCGAGAAATAAATCACTATAATCCAATGTTACTTGAAGTGCCTTGATTACATCTCCTTTTGAAGAAAAGTATTGCCACCGATTGATTAAATTTTGATGTGGGCCCTCCTCTAATAATGTGGATAAACGGTTGATTAAATTCTCACCCGTCGATGATGACCCAATGAATTCTTGAAGTTGAGTATCAGTTAGCCCCACAAGGCAAGAGCGAGCAACTGCTGATGCGGCATGACGACTCGATGGCCGAGCAATCCATTGCACAAGTGAAAGTAAAGAAGACACCACTGCTCGACTGAGTAATCCACCTTCCTTATCTGCTTGAGCTGGAATTCCTGCTGCGGAAAGACGTGCCATCAAATCAGGTAAATTTGTTCGACTTGGCAATAATATCATTATGTCCGAGGGAGAGTATGAAGATTCATCTAACAATGTCCGAATTCTTGCTGTGATTAATGCATTTTCCATTTCAGCAGAAGAACCATGGGTAAACGGGTCTAATGGATTCATTAAGTTCGAATCAGGGTGTTCAGTTGTAGGTATTCTAGCAGGTAATAACCACTCAAATTCTCCTGCTACTTCACTTCGTGAAGATATCAGTGCCTGAGGACGAGCATACCAATCCCCAGGAAACTTATCATGATGATGAGAGAAAATATTCTCCCACCAACCATTGAGGCGGGTTAATAGATCATTTGCTGTTCGATAATTCACAACTAGTTCGACATGCCCCTCGGAACGGGCAATTTGAACTTCAACAGGGACTGGATTACCATCTTGAGATTCCTCAAATTTAACCCATGCACCTTTTGAATTGACTCTAGATTCGGGAATGTCAGAAGCTGTTTGAAAGCCTCCATCAGCAACATACCTCGGGTCGCGTGCGGCATCAAGGCGCCTTAATGGTGGGGACTGGGTTAATGCTGGGATACTACTGAATTCATGGTTATTCGTCAAACGGAGCATTTTGCTGAAATCTGCAAAACTAGAAACCTGTGCTTGACGAAATGCATAGATTGACTGCTTCCGATCGCCAACACAACAAACAGTGGGTTCCCATGGAGTTTCTGGCCTAGGATGGTTGCTCGGAAGGGTACGTTCGCCCCACAAACGACCCAATAAACGCCATTGTAGTGCAGAATTATCCTGTGCTTCATCGATGATGAATGCACGGTATTGCGCTCGTATTTCTTGTAATCTGGAATACCTAGACTGAAGATCAAGTCGTAGTAATTCCAATTCGTTTAGACTCTTTGCTGCCTCAGTAGGCTTCTCACAAAATTTATCCATAATTGAAAGAGCAATTTGAATATGGTCGTCTCGCCATACATCAAGTGGTAATGCATCGAGAGCGTTGACAACTTCAACCGGGTATCTACTTCGCATAATTCTTGGGCATTGTGCCAATAACAAATCTCCTGCAAGTGAGGCTACATCATCAAATTCATGAACTCCTTCTCTAACCTTTAGTTCATGGAAAATATCCAGTAAAGAGCGCTGGCACAATAGCATATCAGAAATATGACTCGTTTCTTCTTCAATTCCAAACGATCTGTCGCCAGAAGGAGGGTGGTAAGGAAGAGGAGATGTCATTCGTATTGGATTTAATTTAGAGTCAGTCGGTAAATGGGGAATTGGGAAAGAAGAATCATCCAACAAATGGATTGAATTCGCAACACTACGAATTGTATAACCAATTTCTGATGACCAAATATTAGCAATCAATTCTCCAAGAGTAGTGGCCTGTTTCTTGGTTTCCTTATCCTTCACTCTACCCCATGTTTGGATAAACCGTGGCCATTCCTGGCTACTAGTCAAATTTCCATTCGAGAAACTACTTGCTTTTCGACTCAGTCTAGAAGAGGCTGATACGGTCACTGAACAAAGAGCATGTGTCCATAACCATCGATCCCATCGAGTTGCTGGAGGGCCTCTGTCAATTAATTCAACCAATGCTTGAAACCGTGAACCATCTATCAATCCTGATACTAAATCAAGGGGTGCACCATTTGTTCTGGCCAAATTCAACCAATTTTCACAAGCAGAATGGATTTGTCCAATGAATGTATTCAATTGGTCGTCCAGGGGTATCAACAAATCATCTATCAAATCCCGAATATTGTCACTCGTGATTGATTGATTGTGCTCAATTCGACGAGCCACGGAATCTACAAAGACGCGGTTTGAAATCAAAGAAGAAAGTACTGTACGCATTGAGCTCCGCTTTGAGAAACGACGGGCCAAACGATTTCGTGCAGCGATTAAATTACTCGCTCTTTCCCCATCAACTCCCACATTGAGGGCATCATCCACTGTACGTAAACGCCACAACATATCCAACGCTCTTCCAATTAATACAAGTCGTGTGGAGGGGTCAATTACATCGTTAGTGGGGCGTTCACTAAGATCTGCTCGCCACGGTGCAACTAGGCGTGCAAGGAAGGAATCAATGGTTCCAATCGGGGCGTCTTCTAACATCTCTGCTAATTGATCGATGAGGCCTTCTTGTGTAATTCGCGAATCACGACGGGCTCCTCCATCATCCGATGTTGGTCCCGGTCGAAGACGGTTTAATTCAAACCAAAGCCGATGTTTCATTTCTTCTGCTGCTCGCGTTGTGAATGTCAGCACTACTACTTCACTTGGTAACAATCCCCCCCAAGCAGTCAGATCTTCTCTTTCTGCAAGACCAATTCGCAATGCACCTCCTGGTAAGGGGGCAGGACGAGGCCCTGCAGGTAAAAGACGAGTTGCTCTTTGATCAATTGAAAGGTAATGCTCTATTATTCGACCAATGATACTCTGTGTTTTACCAGTTCCCGCACCTGCATCTAAAATCACATGCATATCGATATTCAAGGCGAGACGTTGGCCTATATTCAATTCCACGAACGGTCACCTCCAACTGTTGGTGCAAGTCCACAAGCGGCTTTTACATCGCAATAAGTACACACCATTTTTTCTGGTGTGGGATTTACCTTACCCAAATTAGCAGATTCTGCGATGTCTATTGCTGTTGTTAATCTCTCAAGCATCCATGCTCGGAAAGAGCTCCCTGTTGGTTCGTTATCCTCATCAGGGAATCGATGGGTTTTCCCAGTTAATTTCGTTATACCCCCAACTTCATATTCACTAATATTGTCTAAATAATTACTACATAATTCCAATGTATGTTGAGTATGTCTCCCTACTTCAGAAATACCTGCTCCTATAACCAAATCTCCTGGATGGGCAACTTCCCAAGCTCGTGAATATAGTCCAAGTTGAAGTTCATCAAAAAGTGCTATTCGATGTTTTTTCTGAGCGAAATTTTTCTTCGGACCATCTACTGATTTAATATCGCGAATAACAACTAACCTATGGGGTTGCCAATCAGGGTTTTCCGAAAAATAAAGTGGAGCAATTGTCGCTTCGGAGGAGGAGTCACAAACCTCGGGTATTTCAATAATATCTACTCGATCTATTTTTCCAGTCATCTGGATGCTTCTTCCATCTGGGTGTGGTATTTTGAGACCTTTTAAGGGCCATTCAATTGAAATCGGAATTGAATCAGAAATTTCAAACTCAGCAAGTAGCATTCGACCCAATTGGCCAGTTGGCTTCATTGGTTTTGGAGAGGTCAACCAATCAATCCATTCTTGGTGAGACAAACCTATGAGACTGTGTCGGCGCTGAGATGCAGTAGCATCTTCCCTCTCTAACCAAGGTGCTTCCTGTGCCAAATAATCTAAAATGTGAGCAAATAGTACCTCTGGAGACTCTCCTAGGTTTGCCAATGATTTTGCTGTCGAAGAATCAATTTCAGCGTGCTCAGCAATTCCAAGAGCTTTGTCAAACAAAGTCCCCATTGCCCCGTGAATTAAATTACCACGAATTCTAGCGTCGATATCTTCTGTTTGTTCCTCTAAAGCATCAGCTCGAAGTCGTTTTTGTAACCATCCTTGACGAGGGCATGCTTGCCATTTCTGTAAGCGGCTAGCTGACCAAACATTTCTCGATGGAAAGGTGCTTTCAGAAAATCCATTTCGTTCATCATAAGTGGGTAAAGTAGTGGCCTTTGGTTGAAGTGGGCGTGGGTCAGTTGCAAGGAGGTTTTTCCCCGTCTTCTTCCCACCG
>Ga0208764_10002165_pt1 | contig 12432 bp, 7 predicted proteins | sample ETNtaG_18_FD_185762 | JGI IMG/M metagenome (GOLD analysis project Ga0208764, IMG submission 185762) | Marine microbial and viral communities from oxygen minimum zone, Eastern Pacific Ocean - ETNP201302SV91 (SPAdes) (version 2) | ecosystem: Environmental > Aquatic > Marine > Oceanic ... | reverse complement strand
GTGTGGTGGGAAATGCAGTGAACATGAACTATGGGAATACTGGTGATGCATGGAATACAGCCTCTTTTTCAGTTCCAGAACAGCCTCCACAGAACCAAGCTCCATCTGTGACTAATTTAGTAATTGACCCTTCAAATCCAACAACAACGGATACCCTTAGTTTGACATATACGTATAGTGATTCAGATGGTGATTCAGAATCTGGAACTACGATTCGATGGAGTCGAAATTCCTCGGTCGTTAATGCATTAGATGACTCTACTTCTGTTTCTTCATCTTTCCTTTCCAAGGGCCAGATATGGAGTGTTACAGTTACTCCTTCTGACGGTACCGACATGGGTTCACCCGTTACCTCCCCATCTCTAACTATTCAGAATACACCTCCTGTAGCAAATGGCCTTTCCATTTCTCCAACTGATCCTACCGAACAAGATGATATCACGATGTCTTATTCATTCTCCGATGTAGATTTGGATACTGAATCAGGAACTGTAATTCAATGGTATCTTGATGGGTCTAGGATTGCTGAATTTGATGGAACATCGTCTATTTCCAAAGTATCAACGAGATCTGGTGATGTTTGGGAGGTTAGGGTAACACCCTCAGATGGTGAAGACACAGGTACTCTTGCATCCGCTAGTATCCAAATTGGGAGTTCCAATACTGCCCCCTCTATCCAATCGCTATCGATAATGCCTACAAATCCAGTAACGACTGATGATCTAAATATGTCTTACACTTATGCTGATGATGATGGTGATCCGTCCACATTGGTTGAAATTCAATGGCTGAAAAATGATGTTAATGCACCTGAATATAATGGCCTATTTTCCCTTCCATCCTCTGCGACTTCGAAAGGAGACGTATGGAAGGTAAGCGTAAGAGCGAGCGACGGGATTGAATTTTCTCCATGGGCTGAATCTGCTCCAAGAACGATTGGTAATGCTCCACCAATTCTTCAATCTCTCAATTTAACTCCTAATTCACCCACCAGTTCAGATGACCTACAGATTTCCTATCAATGGTCAGATCCAGATGGGGATGCACTTGCATTGGTTCATGTTCATTGGCACATCGATGGGCAACATGTTTCATCTTACGATGATCTATTGTTGATTGAAGCAGGACAAACAACACGTGGACAGATGTGGCATGCAGAGATAGTTTTGGAAGATTCAGATGGAGCAGTTAGTACAGATCATGCAAACCCAGCATTGGATCATGTCACTTCTTCTGTGACTATTGGGAATTCAAATCCAATTGTTCAGGTTGAATTGAATACAGAGGGAATAGAGAATTATGCATTGGATCCTTTACAGGTTTCAATCAATTCATCTGACATTGATTCTGATGACTTAGAAATTTCTTCGATTTGGTATCGTGATGGATTTAGAATCAGTGCATTGGATAATCAAAGCATAGCTCCAATAGATTGGTTAGGTGTTGGGCAAGTTTGGACAATCACTGTATTTGCTGATGATGGATTTGGAGGCATAACATCAATCTCTAGTTCTCCAATTACAATCGGAAATATCGCACCAACTGCAGCATTCCTTAGCCCAGATAATGTGATGACAGAATCCGAAACTGTACTCGATGCAGTATCATCAAATGATCCAGATGGGAGTATTGTTGCTTGGTTTTGGACCATTGGAGATACCACGTATTCCGGTTCAACAATTTCTCATGTTTTCCAGCAAGGTAGTACCACAGTAAATCTCACAGTCCTTGATGAACATGGAGGCATTGATTCACTAATTGTAGATGTTGAAGCTAGTGCAGGAACTACCATCAGTGATTTGATTGTAGATAGAGACGGTTCAGTAATCGAAATTTCTTGGGCATGGTCTGGTTCAGAAACACAATTCTATGTTTGGCGTTCTTCATCCCCCATACAAGACCGAGATGATTTATCTTCTGCAACATTAATTTCAACGACGAATGAAACTGAATTCCAAGACCCTATATTCCTCGCAGGAACTCATTATTACACTGTAACAGTTGATGTTGATGGTGTCGAGAATCAATTAATTTCAACTGAAAATTTGGGTTCGATTGAACTTACCAATGATGATATTGTGATTCAAGAGGTTGAACAAAGTAGTTTGGCATCGATTCTAATTATTACTTGGATCATAATTTCATTACTTGTTTCAGTGGGAATAGGAATTAGGAGGAGATTCTGATGCGAATTCTAAATCGTCTCTTGATTTTGGGTGTTCTAGCTTGTTTGCTTTCATCCCCAGTAATGGAAGCAAATCCAGGGGGCAATGGTGATGGTACTCGAGATTTTGCTTGTGGAGGAGCATGTCATGGAGACCCAGACATATCTCAACCATCTTCAGCAGTAATCACTGTGAGTACAGATCGAGAATCCACATATGTCGATGGTCCATTGACCATTACAGCAGAAATTTCAGGCATGGAACTTTCAGATAGACGATTGGTAGGAGTTTTCCTGACTACGGGAACATTTGGTGTCGACGATTCCCCAGATGATTCTGGATGGATTGTTACTTCAGATGCAAATGGAGGGACATCAAATTATGTTGAAATGCATGTTCTGGACTCTACAGCAGGAGTATCTGTATCTTGGTCGTTGACTGCGCCATCTGTTGAAGGCGTTACTACATTCCACATTGGTGTTCATCATGGCGGAGGGGGAGTTGCTCGTTTGGCAGACACCAGTGATACCGGAGGTATTTCGATATCAGTAGGGCCAATTCCTGAAAATTTCCCCCAACTATCTGATTGGAATCCTGTGACTCAAAGAGAAATTGGTGTAACTACGAATCTTGAAGCGAAGATAGTAAATGTCACATCTGTGAATTTAGAATGGCAAATTCCGGGTACCAATTCTATCCAATCAATTGCTGCTGAAAGCACATCAAATGGTTGGCAGGCAAGTTTACCAGCAGCGTTAGCCGAAGGGACTCTGGAGTATAGATGGCGACTTTCAAATCAGGATTTTGAAACAACTAGTGCTTGGACTACTTTGTCGTCAGATGGTTCATCTTCTGTAGATGTAAATCCAGCAAGGTTGTTGATGCTCGCTCTTGCGATGATTACAGCATCTTTACTAATATCACTTCAACGATTTATGGCCAATGATCTAATTTCTTCTGAACCTAAAATAGAACAGTTAGAATCCCCCAAAGATCGTACTTTCCAGTTAGATTCACCGTCTCTGACAATGGATGATCCCAGACGTCCAGTAGGGTGGACTGATGAGCAGTGGACCCATTATGGTCCAGACTATATTTCGAACCTTGGAGGTGTTTCTTGATGGTATCAACTGCTGTTTTCCATGCAATTTCTACTGAGATGGTGGTTGGCTCATTTGCTATTGCTACACTAGGTTCGATAACCTGTGCAGTTGCGACCTTAATTCCGTCAATTCGTGAAAGAATCCCTTCTCGTCTCCACATGCAATTAGATTCTGCAGCATACATTGCCTCTATCTTTGGCATTTTGATGGTTCCACTAGCTATTGTGACGGGATATCTCACCACTGAATCAATGGGTGGACAAAGTGGAATGTCTCTGAACAAGATGATCTTCAGTGGACTTTGTATTGGTTTTTGGAGTGGTGTTATTTCTGGCCGCCGTCTTTGTGGTTATCGATTATGGGACCATCGTGGCCTTGCAATTCTTCAAGGATGTTCTGCTCTAGGAGGTTTCGGGACCACAGTAATTCTCGGTTCTATCGGAGGTGAATTGGGCCGTGGTGAAACAGCTCTAGATTTATTGCCGTTTGACTTGGGAATCTATACTCCTCCTTCAATAGGAATTGTTCCAGCATTGGTTCTTTTCCTATTCTCTGGATTAGCACTTGGTTCAGTATTATTTCTTCAATCTCGACCAGTCATTGAATGAGTTTGCCCAAAATTTGTCGAAGAGCAACTGCCCGTCCTTTTGGATCCAAGGATAATTCCTCAACAATACCGCGTCCTCTTTCAGACCATTTCATTCTATTTTCAACAATTGCTGCTTCTTTCAATGCAGAATGCCAAGCCTTGTAATTATCACGAGGTAACAACCGCCCTGATTCGCCATCAATAATTGTGGTTGGAAAACCACCTTCGTTCACCATTAGTGCTGGTGTTCCTACTGCATGTGCCTCTGCGGGAGTTAACCCAAAAGGTTCCTTGTGTGCCATTGAGATAACAGCAAGTGAGTAACGAAGCAGTGAAACTAGAGATTCATGATCTAAGCGAGGAGAAATGTCGAATTCCACTCCGAGTTTTGTTGCATGTTCTTTCAATTTTGATAGGTCATCTTGACTTCCTCCTCCTACATGTACCAACTTGATTCCAGTGTTTGCAAGCATTGAGATGCATTCCCAAGTTCCTTTCACCCAACTAGCATGCCCGATAGATACAACATAATTTTCTGGAGTGTTTTGCTCTTCAGAAGACCATTTCGATAAATCGACGCACGGCAGTAGAACTCCTGCATCGATTTTGTGAACTTCTTTTATTCGTTGTTGGATGTAATTTGAATTTCCACTGAACACAGCATTTGAACGCAATGCGATTTTATTGACAAGTTTGAGGTCCCTTCGTCTAGGAATTGTTAGTAGCAATCGAGTTAATCCAACGGGTCTCGGTTGTTTTCCATTGATATTTGCCCATAGTACCGTTTCTCCATGGAGTCCTCGATTCGGTTCGAGCATGTGCACATGTATTGGAATATGTTCTGGAAGAATAGATACAGCTTCTAGTGAACCACTTCCTGTTACTAAGTGTACAGCGTCAACAGACTCCAGAGCATGATTTAGAGTACCAGGTCCTGCCCCCAAAGTTAGAAATTTCTTCCATGCTTTGGTTGATGATTTGCTCGAAGATGCCAACACCCTAGACAATGCCGATGTCGATTCTTCCCATGTTGGATCTGCAATGAATAGTGGAATCTCAAGTCTGTTTGCTTCTTTCTCAAGTTCGGAATGTGAATTCAACGTCGCAATTCGTAGATCGAAGAACTCCCCCCATGCCTCTAGTTGACGAACTATGTCCCTTTCAGCCCCACCAAATTGTGCGAAAGACCCCTTGATAATCAGGAGTATGGGGCGTTCGCCGGTTGGCTCCATGGGGTTTCTCCTCAATCATCGTGAATCAAGGTGGCGACAAAGCGTCAGGCTTGAAGCGCTGATTCGTGGTGGAGGAGGTATGGGCAAGCGCGCACTTCTGGTTCGAGGCGGCGCCTTGCCGACTTCCTCAGGTTTTGGCCGTGCCCATCATGCTACAGTTCAGAGGTTGAAATCAGGCCTAGTTTCCGGGTGGGAAATACTCAAAGAAATTGATCATAAAATCGATGATGCAGGTCCATTGAAACGTCTTCGACGTCGATGGTTTTCTCATCCAAGTATTGTTCAAAAGATTGCAAATCAACAACAACCAGATTTGATTCATATTACTGATCAGGAACAGGCTCATCTTGTTCCTAAACATGCGAATTGTCCAGTGGTAGTCACTGTTCACGATCTCTTTCTTTTTGATCCAACTGAGATGCAGACAAGTTGGGGTTCGATTAAGATTGGAGATCGAAAAACAGGAATCGTTCGCCGTATGGATTTACAACGATTGAAGAAAGGATTACGTCGTGCAGATTTGGCCATTTGTATTAGTCAGGCCACTGCAGATCATTTATCGAGATTAATTCCTGAAATCCCTACTGCCATCGTTCCAAATAGTGTAGATGTGGATGCGAGAGATCCTCGTAAGAATTTACGGTCGCGCCCTCATCTTACTGAAGACTCACTTCATCTCCTAATTGTTGGGAGCGAAGATCGTAGGAAAGCGCTCGGATTCGTTTTGGATGTAATCGGAGAAATAGACTCTGATGTTCGTCCTCAAATTGTTGTCCATAAGGTTGGAGCTGAATCCGATTCCTTTGCAGAGAAACGACTCAAGGACCATGCTTCTCGATTAGATGTAAATTTGACATGGCATGGCAAGGTCGAAGAAGAGGATTTAATTGCACTAGAGCAACATTGTGATGCTCTTCTTTTTCCATCCGCTGCAGAAGGTTTCGGACTTCCTGTAGTTGAAGCGATGGCTTCAGGTTGCCCGGTTTTAGTCAATGATTTGGGAGCTCAGAATGAACATCCTCCTCCCTCTTGCATTTTACCACCTTTCGATATCTCTTCTTGGAAGGATGCGATTTTGAAAATGAATCAAGAAAGGATTGCAAGAGGATCCACCAATAGATCACCTAGAATTGATCTCATTGAGTCGGCCTCTTCTTATTCTATTGAATCAATATCGTCATTCCATAATGATGCGTATGCTGCCGCAATTGAACTGAAAAAGTGAAGAAAATTGGAAATGGTTCCTTTCTTTGGATTTTTCATCTGCTCATCACAACTGCTATTGTTATAATCTGGGTGTATAGCCCTCGATACAGATGTTGCTTACTGTTGATGACCTTCGGAAAGGTTTCGGTTTTGGCCGAAGGCGAATCGAGGTACTCAAAGGCATTGACCTTCAGATAGAGAAAGGAGAGTTGGTCGCACTAATGGGGCCTTCAGGTTGTGGCAAATCTACTCTCCTCAATATTATCGGAGGTTTACTAGCTGGAGATTCAGGTTCAGTTCAACTTAACGAGTTCAATTATGGTACCCGAAATCCAGCAGGAAATGTCGATATTCGGCGACATGGAGTAGGATGGATTTTCCAAGATTTCCATCTGGTTGAACATCTTTCGGCATTGGATAATGTTGCACTTGCCCTCGGTCTTTCCGGAGCAAGTGATTCCGAGGCCAATGAACGAGCAGCTACAGCATTAACTAGAGTTGGTCTTGGTGATCGCCTTGATCATATCCCTGATCAATTATCTGGTGGACAAAGACAGAGGGTAGCAATTGCTAGAGCGGTTGCAGGACGCCGCCCTCTTTTGTTGGCTGATGAGCCAACGGGAAACCTTGATTCTCGTTCAGGAGAAGGGATTCTTGAACTCTTCAATGATTTATGTCATGACTCCGACGATCCGATTTCTATTCTCATGGTTACACACGATCCAGTTCTTGCTTCGAAAGCAGATAGGATGTTACTTCTTCGAGATGGAGTTACTGCAGCATCTGATATTCGTTCAGCATGGGGTGACGAGATTATCGATTCAATTTCAGGAGATGATGGAGGTGAAGAGGAATGAGCGAGAAGACAAGATTACAACGCTTTAGGGATGGTGTTCTCGATCTCCCCTCCAATACTAGAATGGCTGCAGAGTCAGCATGGAGAGGTAGAGAACGGGGCCTTGCAATTATTGCAGGTGTTTTCCTCGCCTCTCTCGTAATCACTACTGTTCTAGCATATGGGAATGGTTTGTCTCAGACTTTCCTTCAGTTTTCAATTGAGAATGATGTATACGATGCCAAGGTAGAGCAACTATCTCCACCTCCTGGGCCCGATGGAGATTTTGCCAATAGTACATTCACCAACGATACTTCGTTGCTTGTTGAGGTTTGTTTGGAATTATCTCTAGAGGAGGAAATTGCAGATTGTACCTTGACTTTTGGTAGACAAGCAATCAGGCAATCAGGTGTATTCGGAAATATCGAAGCATTTGATGCCGGTTATCTTTCGATGGAATCTGTTACTTCCAGTAATCCGTTGCTAGAAAATGAATCGTTTGATTTCCCAGAAGCTAGTGCAAATGGTCCACCAGTTTTCACTAAGAGGATGGTTCGCCTTCTTGGCCCTGGTGCTTTCGATGGAGAATTGGCAGAACGACATGAGAAACAGATGTTGAACGATATTCCATGGCCATCCCATCAAGACATGATAGACAATCGTAGCGTCATTCTTCCTACTAGTATTGCAGGCCCACTTGGAGTAAAGGTCAACGATACAATAGAATCTCTTGATTTCGGTTATGTTTTGGCTACAGCAATTGATCCAGAGAAAATAGATCGGAGTCAATGTTCTGGTTTTGTAGAAGGAACAGGTGGGGGATTACAGCATTGTAGAGAAATTATGGTTGTGGAGAATCTAACGGTTTCAGGGATTTATGAGGACTGGCAATTTGGGAACCCTACGTTTGGATTCAATCCAATTTTTATGTCTTGGTCAATTCTTGATAATGAATCCATAATCACTCTAATGGATTCTGATCATGGATATTTAGGAATTGCAGTTGATAGAAGTCTGTTGCCTACTTCATCTACCTCTGATGCAGAGGATTGGCTGACTCGTTTGAGTCAATCAGTGATGTACGGTGAAGGTTCACTTAGTAGTGAACCAATGAATTACTCTGGAGGAATCCAACTTTTTTGGTATGATACAATTTCTGGTACAATCACTTTTCTGGAAATTTTCCTCGGCCTGATTCAGACTTTCGATTATATTTTGATGATTCCAATCATTATTCTCTCGCTGGCCATTCTTGTGTATGGATTGGTATTGTCTTTGGAGCAGCGTAGGCGTGAGATCGCAATCCATCGAACGATAGGAGGTTCTTCAGGGCAATTACAGAGCATGGTTTTGCGTGAGGTTCTTGTCATGAGTTCTGTAGCATGGCTTCTTGGATTCATTTTCGCTCTTCAGGCAGTACGTTTGGTACTAGCAGCGGTTGGCTTCATGGAGTTCGAAGAGTTAGAATTCGATATCAGTGTGAAACTTGGTTTTACATCTATTTTGTTCACGGCAATATGTACTATTGGTGCAGCTCTATTATTCGGTAATAATCGAACAAAGGAATTTCTTGAATTAGAGATTGATGAAGGAGTTCGTAAAGTTCCAACTAGAAAGAAACCCAAAACTACTCTTCATGTAATTATGTTCCTCATAGGTTCAATTGCAGTTTTTGAGGCATGGATTGAGGATTCTACTGGTGAATCAGGTTTCATAGAGAATTTCTTCATTGATGGTTTGATCGGCCTCTTCGGTCCATTCTTGTTATGGATTGGTGGAGCTCTAATACTCGGAAGAATTGCTTCTTGGGGCCCTCGTTTCTTCTCTTTGATGTTTGGATGGACCCCATTGTTGAAGGATATTCGCCGAGGTCTCAAGACTGGTGGCGGAGAAGCGATAGGTCGTTTGGCTACCATCATGGTTCTGACACTTTCAATTGTTACTCTAGCAGCAGTACAGGGAGCAACCGGAACATTGGTGGATGAGCGGACTGCTGATGCCAATACAGGTTCAGTTCTCAGTATTCAGTTTAATGAAACAATCAATTCTACTCAAGCAGAATTTATCGTTCAGTCTGCAATACAAGATATTGGATTAGATGTGACTACAGTTAGTAGTACAGCGGTTCCAGCGGTAGCAGTTTCTACAACTGATGGCTCATCAACGATTGAAGCGTGGGTGGTTCTTGATGGGAATGAAAACGTCCTTTTGTGGTCAGATCAATCAATTCCCGGCGATGATATCCAAAATGTAGTTGATGGATGGGCCAATGGAGGTTTCACTGCTGGGGAATCTGCTAGTTTCAAACTTAGACTTCCAGATACTGTTAGAAGAGGATTAGGCGACACATTTGAGCCAAAGTTCGAAGACAAAAATACCTCAGAACAGGTAGGATTTATTTCTACTAGTGCAAGGTTGAATATTTCAACACCTAACTTTGAGGATTTATTGTCTCAAGAAGCGATCGGTCCAATCTTTGAAGAATATCCTTGGCGTGGAGATCTGAGTTTACTTGATCTTTCTGGATCTGATCTATCCGATCGGGATTTGCGAAGAACAAATTTCTCCGGAACTAATTTGGCGTATGTTGATTTCAGCGGTTCTGATTTGAAGAAATCAGTTTTCTTTTATTCAGCTCTTAATGGCGCGAATTTGAGTAATACAGATCTTACAGATTCGATTATGGGACTTCCTGACGATTTAGGGATAGGAAATCCACTTGCAGGAGTAAATCTGAGTGGTGCAGATATGACTGGGATGGCAGGGGTAGCCAATCTAAGTGGGCTTGAGTTGGGGAATGCGACTTGTCCAGATGGGTCTGCTGCTAATGTAACAAATTGTGCTTCTGGCCTAATGCAGATACCTCCAGAACATGTGATTGAGATTCTTGCAGAACAATCAACCATTTCAGTTGAACAGTCTGAATTCAACGTTGAACTCAATCATCTTGGCCGTCATCGATATCTTCCAGGATTACCATCAGCAGAGGCTGAAGATAAACTAATTATTGGCGAGTCAACTTATCGAATTCTCACAGATATGGATGCGAATTCCACCATCACTTCCACTACGTGGTATTTCTGGGTTGGATCTGGAAACGAACATTTAGCAGATTCTGATGCTGATGGATTAACCACTCTACGAGTTCAGATTGAGTCCAATGAATCAGTAACTGGAGTTTCAGATCTGACATCTGCAAGAGAAGCAGTTGAACGAAATGGTGGCTTAATTTTCGGTACACCTGGTTTGCTCAGTTTACAATTCGTTGTAGCAGCAATAGGTTCTGTAGCCTCCGCTTTTGTATTCCTTTCACTTGTTCTATCTCAGAGGAAGAAGGAGATGGCTATCCTTCAGGCAATTGGTGCTAGCCCTCGACAAGTTATGAGATTGGTTTTGTTTGAGATTTTGGCCATAGTGATTGCGAGTATGTTGCTCGGCTTGATTTTGGGTGCTGGAGTGGCTCAATCATTCAATGGATTTTTCTCAATATTCGGATTCATCTTCCAAATTTTCGGCGGTGCATCAACTGTGATTGAAAGAGAATTAATCTGGCCATGGTTCGATTTAGCGATGGTCAGTGTTGCCGTGTTGGTTGCAGTAGTTTTGGCATTGACATTGACTACTGCTAAGGCTTTGAGATCAGATCTTGCAATTGTTTTGAAGGGGGAGTGATTCATGGTAAAGGAACAAGATACACCTGAACCAATTCAACTATCTGAATCGAAAGAGGATGAAGTTCATCCTGTATTAGAGGCTAGGAATTTGTATCATGTCTACACTTCAAATGAGGAAGATGGAAATGTTGTGGCACTTCGAGGTCTTTCTGTTTCAATCAAAGCAGGAGAAGCAGTTGCAGTGGTCGGACCATCAGGTAGTGGAAAGTCAACTCTGCTGAAGGCTTTGGGTGGACTCATGAAGCCGAGTGCTGGGTCCGTCTATCTAAATGGACAAAATATGACTCGCATTACTGGATCTGATTTGGTTCGTCTCCGCCAAGAAACAGTATCATTCATTTTCCAAGAAGGAAATTTGTTGCCAGATCTCAATGCTTTGGACAATATTGCACAACCACTCAGACACTCTGGCATGAGATCAAAGGAAGCCAGAAAGAAAGCAATGGAGATGTTGGAATCACTAGGAATAGCCGATCGAGCATCCTCTCTTCCCCCTACTCTTTCGGGCGGAGAAGCACAGAGAGTAGCTATTGGTAGAGCTCTAATCACGAATCCCAAGGTCATCCTAGCTGATGAGCCAACAGGTGCACTTGACCCCATTACTGGAAGACGTATCATTGATCTCTTCCGTGAATTGAATAAGAATTCAGGAGTTGCCTTCCTTATCGTGACTCATAGCCGTGAGATTTCATCCTTTGCAAATCGTGCATTGGAACTTCGAGATGGGAGATTTGTAGCCCAACATGGTAACGATGTTGACGACCTTGATCTTGCCGCTACTAGGGAACTTTTGATTGATGATACTGGTACACTTTCCATGCCCCCTGACATGCTTGCTACATTGGGTGGGCCTGGAAGGTTTGAGGTACAAGATATCGAACGAGATTCTATTCGAATAGAACGAGTCAATGAGGAAAGATTGCAGATTGATGAAGGGACTGAGATGATTTTGGCACAAACCTGTCCCGCTTGCGCACACGACTATGAAAAATCCACTGATGAAGTGTGCCCTTCTTGTGGTTCGACACGGCCACTTGTTGCCTCTTCTTGATTTATCAATTTGTGAATTGAAACGCCGCATCATTTACGGCATTAACTGACGGGGAGAGTCCATGTACAATCCATTCGACACTTTGACACATTGGAGTATCGATAAACCAAAGTCTGCAGTAACGGTCTTTCTGACTCTTGTTTTACTGTTGTCGATGTTTGTTGCTGGACCGATTCCTGAATCACTGGGGGTCGGAATTGAGTTCGATAATTCGGAGGACGCATTCTATCCCGATCGAAAGATGAATGAGGATGTTGATTTACTCTATGAAATTGAGGAAACATATACTTCATCCATCGATATTGTTCGACTTCTTGTTGAATTTGAACAAGGTGATTTGAATAATGATTCTACATGGGAAATGTTGGCAGATTTAGAAGCAGAGATGCATGAACATTCTGATTCTAGTGCACATAGATTGGAAACCGGAGCCGGTTCAGTTCTTGGTCCAGCATCTGCCGCTTATGGATGGTCGATGATGGTAGATCCAAATGATGCAGCATGGCTTGATTCCATTGACGCAGCATTTTCTGAGGTATACAACTCTACGGGAGACAATATTTCTTCCAATCTTGAT
>Ga0208764_10002164_pt1 | contig 12434 bp, 11 predicted proteins | sample ETNtaG_18_FD_185762 | JGI IMG/M metagenome (GOLD analysis project Ga0208764, IMG submission 185762) | Marine microbial and viral communities from oxygen minimum zone, Eastern Pacific Ocean - ETNP201302SV91 (SPAdes) (version 2) | ecosystem: Environmental > Aquatic > Marine > Oceanic ... | reverse complement strand
TGATCTTCTACGTAAATTCCATGTATCCCTACCGCTTTAGCTCCTTCAGCCATAGCTGGGAAATCATCTAGAAAAATCGCTTCTTCTGGAGAAACATTCAACCTTTCAAGAGCTATTTGGAAAATTCCCGGATTCGGTTTCCTATGCCCAACTTCCGAAGAGAAAATTGTGGCATCAAACAAGTCACGTGAAGGGATGACTTTGTCCCAAGCTTTTTGCCATTCTTTTATATTATTTGAAACAATTCCTGTCTTAAATCCTGCTTCTTTGATTTCAGTAACGAAATCATGCATTGGTAGCATTGGTTGGAGATTATCGCCGAAGAAAGCATCTGAATCAGGGTGTAAAATTGTCCAAGCTTCCTTCTCTACGGAACCCAGTGAAGAAAGGAAATAATCTAACGTGATCTCTCCACGTTCAAGCTTGTGACCGGCTGAATCGTTATCCCCTCCTCCCATGAATACAGGGATAAGTGCGTCCGCCAACTTTTCAAGGTCGCCCTCTATGTCGGAGGCTGCCTCAAGGAGGATTCTCCCGATTCCTTCGGTTAAAACCCCAGCTACATCAAAAATTACTGCTTTAAACACATTTGGATGTTACTTGTTTATCTTCCAAATGAAACCTTTAAGCGAGAAGTTCATTGTCCGGCATTTAATAGTTCCATTACCCAGCATGGTTCCAATTCGGGTAGATTTGAGATATGACGACGGAAGAAGAAGTACTACGAAACCAAGTCCAGTTTGAGATTATTGACCAGGTTGCTTGGATAACTATCAATAATCCCGAAAAGGGTAATGCGATGTCACCGGATATGAGAGATAGGATGACGTCTCTTTTTGAGGCGTTAAATGGTCAGTTTGCTGCCCGTGCTGTGGTTCTGACTGCCACAGGTCACAAATTGTTCTGCCCTGGCGCCGATATCTCAGTTGGTCGCGAATACGCTCCACGTCCCGATGATGCGCCTGAGTTAGCTGTAGGTGAGCCACGAAGAATGATGCTTCGGGGGCAACACCCACTTATGTCTTCAATTCTTGATTGTGAACTTCCCGTAATAGCTGCTGTGAATGGTACTGCTGCGGGAATGGGGGCACATCTTGCTTTGATGTGTGATCTAGTGATCATGGCTGATCATGCGAAATTTATTGAAGTTTTTGCCCGCCGTGGCCTTGTACCTGATGCTTTGGGGACATGGATTCTGCCTCGGCTTGTCGGCCCTATGAAAGCAAAAGAATTAATGTTCTTCGCTGATGATATTCCCTCTGAGCGTGCCATGGATCTTGGATTGTGTAACACGGTCGTTCCCGGTGAGGATTTGATTTCAACTGCCATGGAGTGGGCGGTTCGGTTGGCTACGGGCCCTACCAAAGCTCACATGTTTACAAAGTGGCTTGTGAATCGGGCTTTGGATGTTGACCGTCATACAATCGCTGAGGAAGAGAGTTGGGCTGTTGAGCTCAATAATGGGTCCGAAGATGCTCAGGAAGGCGTGAATAGTTTCCGTGAGCGGAGAGACCCCGAATGGAAAGGCTTTTGATTTAAATTGTCGACTGATTTCTAGGGTCGTCTTTTTTAGTCCCAGCTTCGGGTGAACGCGCCCACATTAATGCACTATCAAACGTTAATTTGTAGTCGGGTGTGAATTCGATAACTACTCGTTCTGGTGAATCAAGAAAATCTTGAAAGACTTGAGCAGCTTCTGGTTCGGGACGTAGGTGACGGGCAAATTCAGGGTAGAACCAGTCTTTCACTTCACGACTTTGATGAACGATGCACTCACCCTTATAGGTAACGGTTTTCCCTGTTCCAAGTGATGTTCCTGTGCTATTCACGCAAATGGAAGCTCTGGGGAATCGGCGTAATGCTGGTACCCGTGCCCTACGCTCGGCACAGGTCAACCAGAATTTTCCGTCCTTTGGAAGAAAGGACATGATGACGCCGAATGCCTCGCCTTTTTTGTTTGTCCACATGAACGTACATTCGCGTTGGACACGCAGCAGTTCCGCTTCCTGTGTGTCATCTAGACCACATTGGGTGAGATCTTCATAGTTATCGTGTTCGCTCATAGTTTATTTCCTTTTAATTGTCGGCATTTGCCTGTACATGGTCAATTATTTCTTTCGTCATATCCGACCACAATACCTCTGGTAAGTCATGTCCCATATCGTCGAAGACAACAAGTCTACTGTTCGGGATCGCCGACGCGGTCGCTTCACCTCCGCTTAACTGAACTAATGGATCCAAGCGTCCATGAATCACCAACGTGGGGGTCGTAGCTGAACCTAGAGCGTCAGTACGGTCGCCAGAGGAGAAAATTGCCGCTATTTGGAAGCCTTGAGCATTCGGATTCCAGTTTCGGTCATACGTCATAGCTGCCTCCTGCGCATGATCGTCAGCATCAAAGTGCGGCCCGGAGATCAGTCGGAACGTTTCTACTGAATTCGCTATCGCCTCTTCCCTAGTTGACGGGACCGTCAGTGGCATTTTCATCATCAATTCTGGTTTAGCCGTTCCGGCATCGGGACTTCCTGTGGTGGACATGATAGAAGTAAGTGTAAGCACCCTGTCCGGATGGTCAATAACTATCATCTGGGCGATCATCCCCCCCATTGAGACACCGACAAGATGCGCTTTCTCAATTCCAGTCGCATTCAACACCGCAACCGCATCATTTGCCATGTCGGAAAGCAGGTATGGCACGTCTGGTTCAGTTGGTTCTTCCCACTGCGCCGCTAAAAGTTTTTCGAGTGCAGGAGGGTCACCTGGCGTTTTTGAAGAGAGACCGACATCGCGATTATCAAAGCGGATGATGTGAAATCCGGCATCGACGAAGATTTCACAAAATTCGTTTCGGAATGCCACCATCTGGGCTCCCAAACCCATGATGAGCAGGATCGTTGGGTTACTCGGATCGCCCATAGTTTCGTAATACAGTGTCGTGTCGCCGTTATGTGCTTCGGGCATAGTTCTTTTCCTTACTCTGTTGGTTTTGTGACATTAGCCGGTTCAGGGTAATGCTGCGACTTGGATCACTCCAAACCCGAATGCTCGCCAATTATGTCCGCCATGAGTTCTATTGTCGCTACATCAGTTGAGCGAATGATTTGCCCCGTTGCCCCTTCATGGATTGTCAGCGGATACCGTTCACGGATTCGTTCAGGTGTCCCAAAGAGTCCACCTTTGTCAATGTATTCATCGGGTACGGCCTCTATCGCACCTTCTTTGTCTCCAGCTAGCCAGCGTTCTTGTATGGTTTTAGCCTGGTCAGCGAAACCTCTTCGACTCATTGAGTCACGATGGAAGTTGTGTTCTTCGCTTCCCATTCCACCGACGTACATTGCTGTCATGGGTTTTCTCTTATTTATCGCTTCTTGAATATTATCTGTGATCTCAACTGTGAGGTTCGTAAATAGTTGGAATTCTGATCTTGGTACCGTGTTCGCTACCCTTTTGGAGAAACCTTTCTCCAGATTTTCCCCATGGATCGCCAACCCGTGTGGACCATACCCCATTGGGAGCCATCCGTCAGCAACTTCAGCTGCTAACGCAGTATTCAGTGGAGCCCCAGATGCTATCCATATTTGAATTCCTTCAGTTGGGTGCAGTATTGATTTCAAGGCTTTCCCCTCACCTATTGATCCGGTCCCGGTAAACGGAAGGCGTAGTTGCGCTCCGGCATGTTCGAGTGGATGTTCGCGTTCGAAAACTTTTCTCATTATCGCCACATAGTCGCGTAACCAATGGTGCGGGCTTCCCCATGGTTGCCCATACCATCCTTCAACAATTTGCGGTCCTGATACTCCAAGGCCGATTATGGTCCGGTTCCCTCCTGCGAGGGCATCTATGGTCATTGCCGACATCGCTGCGGATGCAGGGGTTCGCGCTGCTACTTGAATGACTGCGGTCCCTAGTTTTATTTTCTTGGTGTGCGCTGCGAGGTACGCGAGGGGTGATAAGGCGTCAGAGCCATATGCTTCGGCGGTCCAGACAGAGTGATAACCGCACTGTTCAGCTGCCTTGATCGCCTCTAGAGGTAGATTGAGTTGGGCTTTGTTATAAACCTCTAAACCAAGTGCTAATTTCATGCTTCCCCCTTAGTAGGAGATCTTAGTGTGAGTTACGTGCTGGGCCCGAGTAACACACCGGTTAGCATATCTGTAAGTGTTTCTACGTATTCTTGATGGGTGTTGGGGGGTTCGCGTCCATCAGAAATCAGTTGCGCCCGGGTGGCAGTCAGCGCTGTCATAAGCATAATCATGCCCAGTACACGTTGACCATCAGTTTCTTTCTGAATAGTTTCAAGAATATTCCTAAGGTGTACATGAACACGTTCATCTTCCAGAGATGAGATGAATTCCCAATCGGTCATCCATCCTCGGAGTTGGTCAACAATCCTTAAATAGGAGCGACCATTCTCAGAATGAAGGCAACTCGCGTAAACCTCAACGAGAAGTTGTACCAGTTCCCGAGTCGTGGGGTTATCAGACTTTTCTGCAAGCAATTCTGCCCGCATAGTGTCAAGTTCTCTGCCGCGCAGACTCAGAATTGAAACGATTAATTCGTTTCGTGTCCCGAAATGGTAATTAAGCGCTGATTCATTTTTCTGCCCCGCTGCTTCTGTGATTTGCCTATTCGTTACTGCAAAGACACCATCTTCAGCAAACATTGTCATCGCGTGATCAAGAAGTCGCGTTTTGGTATCAGTGCTGTCTCGTGGCATATGTTTTGCTGTGCTTTAGCTTTATGCGCTTAAAGGTAGAATTGCCGAATCGGGGATGACGGTTACTTCGTTAACTTCATCAGGCAGTTCGTCATTAAATGCCGGGTACTTCGGTTGTGCTGTTTCGCGCATCCGCGTTGTTGAGTGAACGGGATCTTTATCAAATTCTGGAATAACTTGATCTCCGAAGATTTCAAGCATTTCTTTGATCTCTTCGTGCTGCATTCCTTCAATGGGTAGACCGAAGACGACTTGGTCGCAGCCGACGCTTTGGTAGGCCTCTAGTTGTTCGGCGACTTCTTCAGGATTACCGCATAACATGTATCCTGCTTCGATGATTTGGTCAAGCATTTCATCGTTCCACTCTATGAGTGTGCTCGCTGGCGCATTTGGCCACGTAATTCCATCCGGTGATTTGGGCATGGTGTCGTGGTATAGGTTGACCATGGTGACCAGATACCCTCTACCTCTTGCTTTCGCGATTTCTCGGGCTCGCTCACGATCTTCAAGGCAAATGACTCCGTTCGTCATCATCACGTTATTATTTTGGAATTGTCCGATAATTTCAACCGGTGACTCAGCAGCTTCTTTGTAGGCTTCAAGTCTTCCTTTGAGATTATGAATGGGCTCAAAGTTGAAGGCGATAGCTCCTATTCCTAAGGATCCGGCTTTTGCGAATGTTTCAGGGTTGCCACAGGCGACCCAGATAGGTGGGTGCCCTTTCCCATAGGGTTTAGGGAGGATGTTGTGGGGTCCAGGGACTGACCATCCGTTCCCTTCAAATGCGTAGTCTTTCTGTTCCCACATTCTTGGGATTTCACGGATGACTTCATCCCACATAGCTTTGGTCTGGGAGGGCAGTGTTCCACTGAAAGTCATAAGTTCGTGGCTTCCGGCGCCGCGACCGGTTCCAAATTCAAACCGGTTATTTGTGACATGGTCAAGCATCGCTGCGCGTTCGGCGATTCTTACAGGATGTTCTTTCGTTGTTGGGAGGCTGGTAATTGCTGATCCGATGTGTATTTGTTCGGTTTGTGCGGCTACCCATCCCATGAGAGGTGCTGGTGCGGACATGTGACTATATTCGACGAGAGCGTGGTGTTCGCCGTACCACATGTATTTCCAATTGTTTTTATCTGCGATGACTGCGTATTCTGACTCGCGCATCAGTTCGGTGTGTTCTGATTCTGTATCGTGCGCTGCTGGTCCGGGTGTGTATCCATTGCTGAAAATTCCGAATTCCATGTTTCCTCCGTGTTAGTACATTTAGATGTTATTTAATGTATGCCATTAAACGTATTGTGTCAACACGGATTGCAAAAAGCTGCGAGAAATGGAATGGTGAATCAAAATGGTGAAAGATAAGATCAGTTGTTAGGAGCAGAAATGAAAATTGGTGTTGTATATCCACAAACGGAACTCAATGGAGATCCGGATGCCGTTAAAGCAATCGGTTTAGCGACCGAGGAGTTGGGGTATGACCACCTCCTTGCCTATGACCATGTTGTCGGAGCTATCCATTCTGATCGCGATCCTGAACTTTGGGGTCCCTACACCGACAAGGACCCTTTCCATTGCCCGTTTACTATGTTCAGTTATCTTGCAGCTATCACTAAACGAATAGAGTTCGTTACTGGCGTAATTATTCTGCCGCAGCGCCAAACAGCGTTGGTTGCTAAACAGGCGACAGATATTGATCTTCTGTCAGGTGAGCGTTTCCGTTTAGGTGTCGGGACGGGTTGGAATTACGTTGAGTATGACGCGCTTGGTCAGGATTTCTCCGAGCGTGGGCCGCGACTATCCGAACAGATTGAACTGCTTCGGAAATACTGGTCTGAGTCCTTATTTAGCTTTGAAGGAAAATATGACCGGGTTGATCGAGGAAACATCAATATTCGTCCCAATAGGCAAATTCCAATCTGGTTAGGCGGTTTTTCTGAGGTGGCATTCCGACGAGCGGGAGAACTGGGAGATGGCTTTATCTACGCCGGTGACCATGACCATTGCTTAGAGGGCAGGGCACGAGTTGAACACCATCTCAAGGAGAATAATCGAGAGTCTGTTGACTTTGGTCATGAACTTATCACACTCCGTGATCGCTCCCCCCGTGACGCAGCTGAGACGGTGAAAAGGTGGCGGGATTCCGGAGGTAGCCACGCTTCCATTGTGACTATGAAATGTGGTTTAAACGGATTGCAGGAACACCTCGATTTCATCCGTGAGGCTAAAGAACTCATTGATTAGAAATACTGTTTTATGTCAGGGATTCGTTAAAGCGTTCAACGACGTTTGATAAATAGTCTGTGGCTTCTTCCATTCCGTCAGGAATCGGCAAGTATGCGCGGAAATCAGTAACCCCGCTTTCAACGAGATCGGGTATGGCGGCCATCGTCGCGTTGAGATCAATGCCGTTCTCGTCACGGATTATGGGCATAACACTCATTACCTGAATATTTTTTGGGTCACGGCCAAATTCTGAAACTTTTTCACGCATTGACCGTATCCCAGTTTTAATATCGTTCGCGTCGGGCCCCCAGGGAATCCATCCAGCCCCGAACGTGGCCAATCTTTGCATAGACCGGTTGTTGACGGTTCCACTTACCCAGATAGGCACGCCAGCGGATTGCATGGGTTTGGGCATTGCATGAATGGATGAAAATGATAACTCTGGGCTCTCATAATCAGCGGTTGATTCTCGCCAAAGTATCTGACAGACCTCAAGAGTATGGTCAAGAATTCGTCCCCTGTCCGAGAACTCCAAGCCGCAGGCATCATATTCCTCCTTTTGCCATCCAACGCCAACGCCAAGGTCAACTCGTCCTCCGGAAAGAACGTCGAGGGTTGCGAGCGTTTTCGCTAGGACAGTTGGTCTTCGTAACGCAGCTAAAAGAATATTGGTGCCAAGGCGGATATCTGAAGTTATTCCTGCAATTAAAGAAAGAAATGTCAGTGGTTCAAGCCAATGCCCGTCTGGGCCAGTGGGTTGTTTCCCACCCGATACCCCTCCAATTCTTGGATTCCCGTACGCTCCAAGTTCCTCACCGAAGACCACATGATCAGAAACAACAACTTTTCCGACTCCCGCCCTATCCGCTGCTATTGCTTGGTCTATGACGGGTTGCCATGAAGTGGGTTTTTCAGGCGAGAAGGTTCTGAGTTGAAGAGATAGATATGGTTCTTGGGTCATGACGTCTCAACTTTCCTGTCTGACACTATCGGATCAGGATCTGAATACAAGTTATCCCTTAATTGCTCTGCTACTTTGGTGTTCTTTTTACGAATGGTTCATTCAGCGGCTACAAATAAAGAATGCGGATTATTTACATTGATATTGACACATTGCGTTCAGATCATTTGGGGTGCGCTGGCTACCACCGAAATACCACTCCTAACATTGACACCATTGCAGGCGACGGTGTGTTGTTTCGTAACGTGTACGCATCTGATGTTCCTTGCCTACCGAGCCGGACCGCGTTGATCACGGGAATGTTTGGAATAAGGAACGGGGTTGTCAACCATGGCGGCTTAGCTGCCGACCTTCGCCCTGAAGGACGTGATCGAAATTTCTTTGGAAGATTTAATCTCCGGTCTTGGGCATCGGTGTTTTATCTCGCGGGCTGGCATACAACTTCTATTTCTTCTTTCCCTTTCCGACATGGGGCGACTTGGTGGAATAGCGGCTTTATGGAATCAATGAATTTAATGCGGGGATTCGGTGGGGAAAGAGCTGACGAAGTGCTTCCAGGTGCTTTGGATTGGTTAGACCGTCGAGGTAAAGCAGATGACTGGTTCCTCCATGTTCATTTATGGGATCCACATACCCCGTACACGACTCCTGAAGCGTACGGGAATCCATTCGAGTCTGACCCTGTGCCCGCATGGCATACAGAGAATGTCAGGGTCAACAATTGGGATTTAGCTGGCCCACATTCCGCTCAGGAACCTTGGGGGTTCCGCCCCGATGAATGGGGGGATCCCCCGTCGCGTCAACCGTGGGATGCTGCATCCATGGATGCTGTGAAACAAATTTTTGACGGGTATGACGTCGGCGTGCGTTACGCTGATGACGCTATCGGTACGCTTCTCAACAAACTTGACGATTTGGGTGTCCTTGACGAAACCGCTGTTTTGGTGAGTTCTGACCATGGAGAAGCATTTGGGGAGCTCGGCGTGTACGCCGATCATCAAGCAGCTGATGAAGTAACGTGTCATATTCCCGCTGTTCTTAAATGGCCCGGAATTGAACCACAGGTATTTGAAGGGTTGCAGTATCACCTTGATGTCGCTGCAACAATCGTTGATCTCGCTGATTTGCGGATCCCAAGTCATTGGGATGGTGAATCCGTCGCTGAGAATCTCCATACTAAATCTGGTGGAGGCAGAGATCATTTGGTGCTCTCCCAAGGGGCTTGGTCCTGTCAACGTTCAGTGCGATGGGATGATTATCTGTATCTCCGCACATGGCATGATGGCTTTCATGGCCATTGGAATGAAGAAATGATGTTTGATGTTGTTCAGGACCCGCATGAACAAAAAGATCTTTTCCCTTCAATGCCTGAGGTTGGTGAAAGAGGTAAAAAATTGCTTGAAACATGGACTGAGCAGCAGCTTGCAAGAAGCTACAGTCCTCATGACCCTATGGAGATTGTGCTTGAAGAGGGTGGGCCGTTCCATACCCGAGGGCACCTACCCGCATACATGCAACGACTTGAACAGACAGGGAGGTCTCATTGGGCTGAGATCCTTCGGGAACGTCACCCAACTGAAATATAGTGGCGCACTACCCGAGATTGAAGGTTCGGGCTTTCGGTGTTACAGGATTTTCTAAACGCGCTGATGCGATTTGAAGACCGCTGAGGAGCATGTTTCTTGTCTCTGCGGGGTCAATGACATCATCGATACTTAATGACGCGGCTGAACGGTATCCGGAACTGAGTTCTGCTTCACGGAGTGCAGCTTTTGTTTGTTCGTCTGCCCCAGTCGCCTCATCGGCTCCGCGAGCTGGCATCGCTCCGAAGCTCACTCCAGGGTACGCGAGATTCAATGTTTGCCCGTCAAATGGGTTCATCCCCATGGCCGTACTACCGAATCCATACGCTTTCCGCAGCGTTAATTGGATTTTAGGTACTGTCGCGTGATGCTGTGCCAAGAACATTCTTCCGGCATGCCTGAGAATCCCTGCTTTTTCCGATGTTGAACCAGCTAGAACACCGGGATTATCTGTTAGGAAAATAAGTGGAACATGGAATGCGTCTGCTACCTGTATGAACTGTGTCGCCTTATCAGCGGCATCAACATTTATTGATCCAGCTAAATGCTGAGGCTGGTTAGCCACAATGGCAACAGACCTACCCCCGAGTCGAGCAAAGCCGGTAATGAGGGATGGTCCGAACACTGGCTGGATTTCAAAAAAACTGTCCTTGTCCATGATTACCTGTATGACGTCTTTCATGTCGTAGGAGTGTCGTGGATTATCTGGAATGATTTCGAGGAGTTCTTCTACTGATCGATCACTTGTGTCTTGGTCAACTCGTGGAGGATGTTGCCAGGCCGATGACGGAAGGTAGGAAAGCCATTTCCGAACTTGAATGAGCGCTTCTTCATCATTGTCAGCAAGATTATGGATGACACCACTTTGTAAAGCAACATCCGGACCACCAAGTTCTTCTTTCGTTATTTCTTCACCGAGGGATGCCTTCACGAGTGGAGGGCCAGCGGTAAAGATAGATGCTTTCTGTGTCATGATTGAAAAATCTGCTAGCGGGGCACTTAACGCCCCATGCCCAGCGGATGGTCCAAGAACAACAGCAACAAATGGGATTCGGCCAGATGCATCTGCTTGTGCTTGAAGGTCACCGGGAGTTCTCGTCGTTGGTGGGTCATCTGGAAGTGGGGGTCTATGACCTGCGCCTTCTAGAAGCATGACCAGCGGTATGCGTTCCTGCAGCGCTATTTCAGCGATCCTGTATCTTTTCGCTGATTCAGCTCGCCCGATTGAGCCTCCCATGACAGTGAAATCTTCAGAGCCAATCGCTACTGGCCTTCCATCAACCATTCCTACTCCGGCGACGAACGCGTCCACGTCTCCGCCAACCAAGTTCCCTATTTCCGTGAAAGTCCCTTCATCAATAAGTGTTTCAATGCGGGCTCGGGCATTCTCTTTCCCTTGCTGTTGATGCCGGTCTAGTTTCTCTCCCCCACCCATTTGGGATGCAGCTGCTTTTCGCTGCTTCAGGTTTTCAATAATTTCTTTCCATTTGCTTGAACCAGCCATGGAGTCACTGGTCCTTAAGTTTGTATTTGACTGGAAGTGTTTTATGTCCCACAACAAAATTTGATGAAATGTAGGTTCTCTCTCCGGCTGTTTCCATCCAATCAACACGCTCAATCATTTCTTCTACGAGTGCTTTCATGCTTGCTTTCGCAAGGTGAGCTCCGAGGCAATAGTGTTCGGCCCACCCAAATCCAAGATGCCTATTTGGGCTTCGACCGATATCAAATGTGAATGGATTCTCAAAGATATCTTCATCACGGTTCGCTGAGCAGTAGAAAAGAGCGAGTTCTTCTCCGGCCTTGATTTGCTGGCCGCGCAATTCATAGTCGGTTACCGCCTGTCGTTTCATATAGTTCACAGGGGTTGTCCATCGCACTATTTCATCAACAGCGCTTTTAGAAAGTGTTGGATCGTTGCGTAATCGTTCAAACTGGTCTGGGTGATCAAGGAACGCTGAGATAGCACCAGATAACGCATTTCTGGTTGTGTCATGTCCGGCGGTGAAAACGATTAGGTAATATCCGAGTGTTTCAAGTTGCCCAAGCGGACAGCCTTCGCTTAGTTCGGCGTTTGCCAGCATCGACGCAAGATCATCTCTAGGACATGTTCTTCTATCTTTAATGATTTCATCAAAGAGCGTATAGAACTCCATGCCTAGTTCTCTTCGTGCCGCTAACCGATCTTCGCCTTGACGTTGCAGCTCTGGGTCTTCTCCGCCGAAAAGTTCCTGTGTTATGACCAAGAGACGTTCTTCTTGTGCTTGATCAATTCCAAGAATGGTCGCTAGGACCCGTAGCGGGTGTTTTTGTGCAATTGCTTCGATGAAGTCCACTTCTCCTTCTTTGGGAAGTTCATCAAAAATTGCTTTGGCACTTTGTCGGACAATCATGTCAAGGTTGGTGACTCCCTTTGGGGTGAAATACCCACTTGCAACTTTTCTGTATGTTCGGTGTTCAGGTGGGTCCATGGTGATAATTGTTCGCATCTGCGCCAACGGGCTTCCAGATCCTCCTTCGATGAAAGAATTGATCTGATCGTCATTCATGACGATGATCCCCCCTGCTTCGCTAGAGAAGATATCTGGCTGGCTGGACACTTCCATGATGTCATCGTGTTTGGTGATTGCCCAAAATGGTGTGTGCCCGGGTTGTGCGTACCAGTGAACAGGAGATTCTTTTCGTAGTTCGGTCCAGAGTTCGTGCGGCACACCGTTGTGCCCGTATGCACCTGCATCTATGAGGTCTGTTATCACTGTTTCCATACTAATAACTTATCTTGTTTATGACTGTGCGTCTTCTTTGTGGTACGAAGACATCATGGATGTGAATGCTTTATTACTCACTGATCGGGTAGCGGTTGTCACGGGTGCTGCTCGTGGGATAGGTAAAGCGACTGCTTTGGCATTCGCTGACCTTGGTGCCCATGTCGCTGTTTGTGACATGT
>Ga0208764_10002161_pt1 | contig 12444 bp, 15 predicted proteins | sample ETNtaG_18_FD_185762 | JGI IMG/M metagenome (GOLD analysis project Ga0208764, IMG submission 185762) | Marine microbial and viral communities from oxygen minimum zone, Eastern Pacific Ocean - ETNP201302SV91 (SPAdes) (version 2) | ecosystem: Environmental > Aquatic > Marine > Oceanic ... | reverse complement strand
TCAACACCAGATAGTGATGATCCGTTTGAAGGCATTGAAACTGATGACATAAATCAATATGCAGATTTGTTTGACGTTGCACCTCCAGAAAATGATTCGGAAGCAAAAAACTTGGCTAAAAAAATTAGGAACTGGATTTCCAATGGAAGACCAAAGCCATAGTCGTTACAAAACTATAAGAAACAATCACCAGTCTATCTTTTATGAAATTGAAAATTAAAAACAAGAATATTTTAACTTTAGATGAACTAGACTCGAAAGAAATAGAACATTTGTTAGAACTTGCCATTGAACTTAAAAAAGAACAAAAGAAGGGACATGAAAAACCCATTTTACAAAACAAGACACTTGCAATGATATTTGAAAAACCTTCCACACGTACACGCGTTAGTTTTGAGGTTGGAATGTTACAACTTGGTGGTCATGCAATCACATTATCACCAAATGATCTTCAAATGTCACGTGGTGAAACAATTTCTGATACCGCAAAAGCTTTATCCAGATATGTTGATGTGATAATGGCACGTGTATATGATCATGACATTTTAGATGAATTGTCACAGTATGCAAGCGTACCCGTAATTAATGGTCTCTCAAACCTATATCATCCATGTCAAATTCTTGCGGATTTGATGACAATCAAAGAACATAAGAAGAATCTAAAAAAAATCAAGATTGCATGGATTGGTGATGGTAACAATGTATGTAATTCATTGATACTTGGATGTTCAAAATTAAAAATAAAAATTTCAGTTGCAACTCCTGATGGTTTTGAACCAAGTAATGTTGCTGTTTCGACAGCTAAACTTCATACAGATATTGAAATTACAAATGATCCGATTAAAGCGGTTGAGGATGCAGATGTTGTTATGACTGACACATTCATTTCAATTCATAATACTGATAAAGAGAGACTTGATAAATTTCTGCCAAAATTCCAAGTAAATGCAGATTTAATGGAAAAAGCAAAGAAGAATGCAATTTTTCTTCATTGTTTACCTGCAAAGAGGGATCAAGAGGTTACTGGTGATGTGATTGATGGTCATCAATCTGTTGTATGGGATGAAGCTGAAAATCGCTTACATATCCAAAAAGCACTATTAGTTTCCTTACTAAACGTCTAAGGTTTATAATAGGAAATTCAAGTTTTCCCCTTATAGATGGCTTATTCCAAAATACTGAAAAGAATTCGTAATGAGAAGACAAATTACAAAAAAAGGAAAATTATGCTAATGAGCAAGCGTGATTTTATAACAATTAATGTTACTAATGAAAATACACAGGTTCAAATTTTAAAACCGGAGATTACAGGCGATAAAGTCATCGCATCAGCACATTCTAGATTTCTGTTAAAAGATGGATGGAAGGGCTCAAGAAAAAACATTCCCGCTGCATATCTAACGGGTTATTTTGCAGGGAAAAAGGCACTGTCTAAAGGTGTTGATAATGCAATTGTTTACAGTGGTACGAGAAAATATACACAAAGAATGGCTGCAGGAGTTAAAGGAGTAATAGATGCAGGAGTTAAAGTACCTTCCAGTGAAGAGACATTTCCTCCGGAAGAAAGAATTAATGGAGAACATCTTAAAGTTAAAAATGATATTGCAACTGTAAAGTCAAAAATAGACAGTGAGGTAAAGACGCAATGAGTCAGACTACACAATCAAGTAGACCTGGTAGTCAAGGAGGTAGACCTGGTAGTCAAGGAGGTAGACCTGGTAGTCAAGGAGGTAGACCTGGTAGTCAAGGAGGTAGACCTAGACGTCCTAGACGAGAACCAGTTGTTATACCATGGGTCCCAAAAACAATTTTAGGTAAAAAAGTCGAGTCTGGTGAAATTACAACTATGGAAGAAATTTATGAAAAAGGGTTTAGAATTCAAGAGGCAGGAATTATCAAGAAATTATTACCAGATTTAAAAACTGAAGTTATTGATGTTGGTTTAATTCAGAAAATGACACCTAATGGTCAATCTACACGGTTTAAAGCACTTGTTGCTGCAGGAAACGAAAATGGTTGGTTAGGGATTGGGTTAGGAAAATCAAAACAAATGCGAATTGCAATTGAAAAGGCGAATAATGCTGCATTTCTAAATGTTAGTCCAGTTAAACTTGGATGTGGTAGTTGGGAATGTAGATGTGATCAAAAACATTCTGTTCCATTCAAAGTTAAAGGGAAAGGTGGAAGTGTAACGATTGAAATTTTACCAGGACCAAGAGGATTAGGGTTAGTTGCTGGTGGAAAAATTAGAAATTTATTAAGATTAGCAGGTCTCAAAGATGCATGGACGTCTACAAAAGGCTCCACTACAACAATGAATTCAACATCAAAGGCACTTTTACAGTGCTTAAGGCAAACATTCAGTCAAGGTTGATCTAATATGTCAAAAGCGTTTTTAGTTGTTAGAATTTGTGGGCAGCCAGATGTGCCATATTGGGCAACAACCACAATGTCATTATTGAAACTTGAAAAAAGATACCGGGCAACTATAATTCCTGAAAAGGAAAACACTTTGGGCATGTTAAGAAAAATACAACATTATATTTCATGGCAAGAGATTGACATTGAGACTACTAAACAACTCTTAGATAAAAAAGCAAGAAAATCTGGCTACAAGAAGGTGACAGATGAAGATATTACGGCTGTTGGCTTTGAATCAATGGATGCATTGGCATCAGCACTTACTGAAGGTAAAACCTCGTTATCAAAATTAAAACCACTAAAACCATGGTTCGCATTGGATCCACCACGACAAGGATTCAAACGAAGTACAAAACGACTTTATGGTCAAAAAGGCGTTTTGGGTTATAACAAAGAACTTTCTGTAATTGTAAAAAGAATGATGTAAAATGGCAACTAGATTAAGAAAAACAAGAAAACTCAGAGGTGGACGTCATATGGGTTGGGGTCAAGTGGGTCAACATAGATCATTTGGACATAAAGGTGGTTTAGGAAGATCTGGTCATCTTAAACATCTATGGAGTACTGTAATCAAAGAAGATCAAGATCATTTTGGTCATGAATCTACACATCGTCCAGTATCAGTTTCAATAATTACAAAAAAATGGGTTAATGTACGCGACCTTGATGATTTATTTGCCAAGGTAGGAAAATCTGAAAATTCTAAGAATACCTTGGATCTCACAAGCCTAGAAATTGATAAACTTCTTGGTGGTGGAAAAATAACAAATGCATATACGATTAAAGTAAAATATGCAACAAATTCTGCTCAAGAAAAAATCAAACAAGCTGGTGGAGTAGTAACCTTACCTGTTCAAAAAACTAACAAAAATACTGAAGTACCTCTTGAAGAGAAAAAAACTGAAGACGTAGAAAATAACGATGGCTGAAGGAACACTAACTGAAACTATACGAAAAATTGTAGCTAAGGCTGAACCTTACGTTCCTCAAGTACCAAAACCAAAAAGGAAACTTTCATTACAACATAAACTGCTTTGGACTGGCGGTGCCCTTGTAATTTACCTTGTGATGGGCCAAACTCCATTATTTGGTGCAACAGCTCCTGAATTTGACTTTCTAGCATTTGCACGAGTTATTTTTGCATCACAGCAAGGTTCTCTAGTAGAACTTGGTATTGGACCAATAGTTACTGGTGGATTGCTGATGCAATTACTTCGTGGTTCTGATATACTCAAGTTTGATTTCAAAAATCCTGCAGAAAGAGGCGTATTTCAAACTGCCACAAAATTAGTAACCTATATTGTAATTATTGCAGAATCATCAGTATATGCCGTTGCAGTATATGGTCCTGGTATAACAGAGCCGCATGTGTTATACATTCTGATGGGTCAGCTTATGGGTGCATCAATAATTGTAATGTTCCTTGACGAAATGATTCAGAAGGGATGGGGTCTAGGAAGTGGAATTAGTATATTTATTATGGCTGGTGTTTCGCAACAGATTCTTTGGAGTCTGTTTAGCCCGTTAGCTGCCGGAGACGGCGGTTCCATAGGAGTATTCCCGTTCATTGGACAAATGGCAGCGTATGGTGATGTGGCAGATGCTCTGTTTAGGTCAAACCAACTGCCGAGTATCTTTGGTTTGGGTCTTACAGCTGGAATATTACTGATTTTGGTGTATACACAAGGAATGAAAATTGAAATTCCAATAGTATCTACCAAATATCGTGGATTTGCTGCAACTTACCCAATCAAAATGATGTATGTTTCTAACATACCTGTAATCTTGGCATCAGCATTAACTGCCAATGTGGTTTTTATGGGTCAGATGTTTTGGGCACAAGTAAACCCGCGGAATGCAAGTGAATTCTGGAATATTTTAGCACAGTTTGACCCGACTAGTCCGGCATCACCTATTGGTGGAGTGATTTACTACATTACACCACCAAGGGGATTAGATGTTGCAGCGTTAGATCCATTGAGGGCTGTAGCTTATGTCATATTCATGATTGGAATTGTTATTGTATTTGGTAAGTTATGGGTTGAATTAGGTGGTTTGTCACCAAAAAAGGCTGCACAAAACTTACTTGACGCAGATGTTCAAGTTCCAGGATTTAGACGATCAAACAAACCTATAGAATCATTACTCAATAGATATATTCCATCTGTAACTATTATTGGCTCTGCAATACTTGGTTTAATTGCAGGAGTTTCTGATGTTTTAGGTGTGTTTGGTACAGGAATTGGATTATTACTCACAGTTGATATTTTAATTAACTATTATAACCAGTTAGTAAAAGAACAGGTAGAGGTAGTAATGCCACGTCTTGGTGCAGCTCTTGGTCGAAAAAACACATAAAAAAGTAGTAATTGTTGGGATTCCAGGTGTAGGGAAAACCTCGCTTGTTACAGCAATAGTTGAAAAATTAAATGAAAAAAACATTGCTACTAGCATTCATAGTTATGGAACAATGATGTTTGAGGAAGCACAAAATTTTGGTATAAAAGATAGGGATGAATTAAGAAAACTATCAGTTGAAAAACAAAAGGAATTACAGAAAAATACTGCTGAAAAAATATCAGTCCTAACAGACGATATAGTTTTCATTGATACTCATGCATTCATTACAACTACCGAAGGATTTTATCCAGGTTTACCAAACCAAGTCATACAAATTATTCAACCTACACACTTCATTGCAATCTCTGCCCGCCCTGAAGAAATCTATAATAGAAGAATGAAAGATGAAACTAGAAATCGTGATAAGATTTCAATAGAATCCATTAAGAAAGAACTTGCAATTCAGGACTCTATGTTATCCACATGCTCTGTTCTTTCAGGCTCTCCAATGAAAGTTATATTAAACAATGAGGGAAAGATTGAAGAAGCTGCTAATAATGTAATTAAAGCAATAGGTGTTTAAATGGAATTCAATCTAATCTTAAATTTTATTGATGCAGTTTTTCTGCAGATGGATTTCTTTGGAATGAGAGAGGGTCCACTTGGAAGTGATGATCCTATGGTAAAAGGCGTTCTAGCTTCAATGTTTGCTGTAACAGCATTCGGGATACTATTGAATCTGCTTAATTCTGGCATACGTCGAAAAATGGTGGATCAAGTGAAATGGCGTAGAATTACAAAAGAAGTACGTGCTTGGCAAAAAGAAAGAATGGCTGCATTTAGATCAAAAGATAACGAAAGAATTGCTTCATTAAATAAAAAATCTTCTTACATGAATAAAATGAATATGGAAATGATGCAGATGAATATCAGACCAATGATGATTACAATAATTCCATTAATGTTGATTTTCTATTTTGTCCTTCCACAACTATTTTCATACACAGTTGCAGTTTCACCAATACCACTTAATGTAATTCCTGGAGATTGGTTTGAGTTAACGTGTACAGCACTGAAAGTTGAAGAGACAACATACTGTCAAGAAGAAAATGGAATTTATCTATGGGCTTGGTACTTCTTATCATCCATTGCATTTAGTGGAATCATAATGAAGATAACCAAAACTCAAATGGATTTAGGATAAGTTGACAAAATCTGTAGTGGTTTCTGGTCCTCCCGCTATTGGAAAAACTACAGTAGCTAAGGGTCTAGCAAGCGAATTCAATCTTAGGTATCTTAGTGGTGGTGATATTCTAAAAGAATTTGCTACTGAACAAGGATTTTCTTCTGCAGGTGATGATTGGTGGGATACTGAAGAAGGAATGGAATTCCTAGCTCAACGAAAGACAAATCCTGAATTTGACCGAAAGGTAGATGAGAAGTTAAAAACATTGTTTAAAAATGGTGATGTTGTGATCACCAGTTATACATTACCATGGATGATTGATGGTGGAATTAAAATCTGGCTTGCAGGTGCTGTTGAAAACAGTGCAATAAGAATGCAGAATCGCGATAATCTAACTGAATTAGATGCATTAAATGTTGTAAAAAAAAGATTCAATGAAAATAAAATAATTTACAAATCTTTGTACAATTTTGAATTTGGTGAAGATCTATCAGTATTTGATAAAATAATTGAAACTGATGGATTAAATGCACAACAAGTGCTTGATGAAGCTAAATCTGTCGTGAGAGAATTGATTTGACATTAACACAATTAGAAAATTTAGTAAAAATTAACGAGGATATAACAAATCCTGAACACGGTGTATATTATGATAAAAGATCAATTGAAAGTTTACTCGATTATGGTCTAATTCTGATTGACAAACCACCAGGGCCTACAAGCCATGAAGTAGTTGCGTGGACAAAAAGAATTCTTGCACTCCCAAAAATCGGCCATAGTGGTACGTTAGACCCACAGGTTTCTGGTGTATTACCATTAGGACTTGGTGAAGGTACAAAGGCATTGGGAGTATTATTACTTGGACCAAAAGAGTACCATGCATTAGGTAGATTACATTCTTTGCCACCAAAAGAAAAATTAGAACAAACACTAGATTTGTTTAGAGGAGAAATTTTTCAGAAACCACCACAACGTTCTGCAGTTCTCAGGCAAACTAGAACTAGGACTATTTACGAATTGGAATTATTAGAACAAAAAGAGAGATTAATTCTTTTGCGAGTTCTATGTGAGGCAGGGACATACATAAGAAAACTGTATTATGATATGGGTGAAATACTAGGTCCTGGTGGCTCAATGATTGAATTAAGACGCTCACGAGTTCATCAATTTTCTGAGGATAATTTAGTTACTATGCATCAACTTGCAGATGCATTTGCTACTTGGAAAGAAGCTGGAGACACTAGTAAATTGACACAGATGATCTTACCAATAGAACATGCATTAAGTGAGATAAAATCAGTTGTAATTAGAGATTCTGCCATTGATTCATTGTGTCATGGGGCACAACTTGCAATTCCAGGAATTCTAGAAATATCTCCTGGACTTGGTCAAGGTGATCTTGTTGGAGTATATTCTCAGAAAGGTGAAATTGTTGCACTTGCAGAGTCATTATTATCGGAAACTGAAATTAAAGATAGTACAAAAGGATATGCATTTCAGACAAAAAGAATAATCATGAAACCTAATACATATCCAAAAAGTTGGAGAACTAGTCCACCTCCAAAAGAAGAATGAAAGATTATGTTCCCTAAAGGATTGGTATTGGCTTTATCACTTGGTATTGTTGCCGGTCCAATTCTTGGAATCATACTTTTTGACATAGGAGTGGAAGAACAACTGGTGTATGTTGATGGCACATCGTTATCAATAGTTACAGAAAAAATCAATTTCAAACTTGGGGAAGAAGTTGTAATAAAAATTATTAATTCAGGTACTGATGAATTAAGATTCTCTGATACATCTTATGGCCTTGTGATAAAACAATTAGATAGCATTCCAATCTATATACCAACACACATTCAAGAAATATCAAAACTTGAATCCCACGATGAAATTATTTTTTCATGGGATCAGTTAAAAAATGATGGTAATTTAGTATTGGAAGGTACGTATAAAATCACAGTTAAGGCTAATACAATCGATGGCAAAATTATAGAGAAAATTGTCACGATAAATATTTTCAAATAATACATTTCTAATGCATTTTTATAATGACATTCTAGTTGTAATTTGGCGAAAGCTAATGCCGGGGTCGCCTAGCCTGGTAGGGCGCGCGCCTGGAAATTACGTTAACCATACAGCGCGTTCTCGCAAGGGATCGAGAGTTCAAATCTCTCTCCCGGCGCCATTACATAATAATCATGAAGTTGCAATAAAATTATGAAAAAATATGATATTGCAATAATAGGTGGGGGAGTTTTAGGTAATACAATTTCTTATTGGCTTTCTACTTTGTATGATCTGAAAATATGTGTCATTGATAAAGAGCATGATGTGGCTATACATGCAAGTACACGCAATAGTGGTGTTATTCATTATCCATTTTATCTAAATTCTAAAGTAAAGAAGAATTTTGCAAGGGCTGCATTTCTATCACATGATATGTGGAAAGTATTAGCAGAGAAAACAAAAATTCCATGGGTTGAGGGTGGAACAATTGAAATCGCATTAGATGAAAGTCAACATAAAACTCTTGAAAAATATATGGTTTGGGGTAAGGAAAATGGATTAACAGAAAAAGAAATGCTAATTCTTGATCGTAATGAACTTAAACAAAAAGAGCCAAACGTAGATTGTTATTCTGGACTATATTGTACAAAAGAAGGCTCTACAAATTATGGTCTTCTAACACACGCAGTAAAAGAGTTATCGATTAAGAATGATGTTGACTTTTTGTTCAAATGTAATGTTAATAATATAATAGAGTCATCCAGTCAAACAGAAATTATTTTTTCAGACAAGTCATCGGTAACAGCCAAATTTGTTATTAATTGTTCTGGAGGTAATTCACTTGATATTGCAAAAAAATTTGGATTACTAAATCATTATTCTGATTTACACTTTCGTGGGGAGTATTGGGTTGCCAGTTCTGATATTGAAAATCTGGTTAAAACTAATATTTACACGGTTCCTCGCTATACAGAATTTCCATTTCTAGATCCACATTGGATCAAAAGGGCAAATGGCGAAACTGAAATCGGTCCAAATGCAGTACCAGTTGATTCACCAGAATCATATGATAGTTTTATCAAAGATATTCCTACCGCATTCACAAAAATTACAGATATTCTAACTGGGAGTGCAAAGAAGCTCCTCATGAAACCAGAGTTTATTTCATTAGTATCTAAGGAATTTCATAGTTCAATTTCTAAATCTGCAATGGTTGAAAGAGTAAAAAAATTCATACCATCTGTAAAGCCAGAAAACTTTCCAAAACGTGGAACTTCTGGAATTAGAACACCTGTGGTTTCACCAGATGGCGATTTTGTTTCTGATATGATAGAAATTTTTGGTAGAAATTCATTTCATATTGTTAATTATAATACTCCAGGTGCAACTGGTGCACCAGCATATTCGGCATTTGTAATAAAGAAATTACAGGAAAACGGAATATTAGATAAACCCATAAAAAATGAAAACTCTATTTGGAACTTTGAGAACACAATAGAACAAATTTAATACATCTCAATAAAACAAAAATCGTGCTTCCTGAAAGATGTTCAGTTAAACAAAATAAAAAAGACTGTGTAAACCCACCTGAGTATGTTATTGAAGTTGTTCATGATGGCGATACATATATGGTGGGAATTACATGTGAGGCACACAAGAATACTGTTTCTACCAAAATTGTTGATCTACAAACTACTGGTAGGATTCCGACAGGGAAATTACAATTTGAAAAATTAAAATCAGTTGGAACGGATTGCGTGAGAATTGATCCTGATGAGTTGATTCAGCTAGACTAGCTATACTGAGTAAACCAGTTTTTTGTTACTTAATCCAAGTATAAGATTTTTTACAGTTATTTCTGCCATCATACGTCTTGTTTCACTTGTGGAGCTCCCAATATGTGGAACAAGAACTACATTTTTCAGTTTAACTAAATCATTTGATTTACCAATAGGCTCATCTTCAAAAACATCTAATGCAGCACCTTGAATTTTTTTTAACTTAAGAATTCTTAACAAATCTTTCTGGCTTACAATTTTTCCTCGTGCGGTATTAATTAGAAAAGATGTTTTTTTCATTTTTCTTAGTAATTCAGAGTTAATCATATGATGTGTATTTTTTGAATATGGAACATGGACTGATACGACATCACTTTTTTTGAAAAGTTCATTTAAAGAAACATGTTTTGCTTTACCTGCATTTATTATTGATTTTTTATTATGATACAAGATATTCATTCCTAAGCATGATGCTTTCTTTGCGACAGTTTTACCTATTCTACCCATTCCCAAAATTCCTAGTGTTTTGCCTGAGACTTCTGTACCAACATAGTCAAATGGACCAAAAATTTCATTCCATTTTCCTTTTCGTATAATGTGGTCACCTTCGGTTATTCGTCTGAGAAGATCTAGTATTAGACCAATAGTTAGTTCAGCAGTTGCATTGGTTAAGACATCAGGAGTATAGCCAATTGTGATCTTCTTCTTTTTTGCATAACTAATCTCAATATGATCAAATCCAACACTGTATGTACTAATTGTTTTTAGTTTGTTAGCAGAATCCATTATTTCCTGATCAATTATGTCATATGGAAAACATATCAGACCATCTTTATCCTTAATTTCTTGTAATATTCTTTTTTTTGGCATTGGAATTTTTCCATCATGTACAGTTATCTCATACTTTTTCCTTAATTCAGTTAAAGCAAAATCATGTAAGCGTCTTGTTAGTAATATCTTAAATTTTCTTTTCATTTTAAACATACGAGTATGTTAAACCATTTATAATATTTCATTATAGTAATTTCATGCCTTCCGAACAAAATGATGATGATGAATTTTTGAAATGTCCAGAGTGTAAAAACCCAATTGAAAGATGTAAATGTGTTTGCCCTTATTGTGGTGAACGTGATAAATGTGAATGCGTCTTATTTGACGCAGCTACTGGAGGTTAAGAAATCATGAATAATGAATTAACATGGATGATAGGTGGACCGCAAGGTAGTGGTGTGGAAACTGCCGCAAATATTTTTTCTCAGGTTTTTTCAAAAATGGGATATCATGTATTTGGTAAGCGAGAATATTATTCTAATATCAAAGGAGAACATAGTTACTTTGCAGTAAGAATTTCTGAAAAGAAAATTCGTTCTAGTATTAATGGTACTAACATTTTAGTTGCATTTGATGCTGAAACTATATTTCGACATGCAGATGACGTTTTGAAAGACGGTGTAATCATTTATGATTCTGCTATTGAAAAATCTAGAATTAAAAATGTTCATACATTAGATAATGACTTTAAACAAAGATTACTAGAAATGTTAAGTTCCAAAAATAAACAAGATTCTGTAAAAGACATGCTTGATTTAGCCTCAGAAAATGGAGTTAAAACATATTCTGTTTCATTTAGAGATATTTTATCTGAAATTTCAAATCAATTGAATAACCCTAGATTGAAAGGAATGGTTCGAATGTCGAATACCTTAGGGGTTTCATTTTCTCTTGGTATGTTAAAGTCCCCAACAGAAGTAATGCATAATGCAATAGACTCAATTTTTTCCAAAAAGAAAAAAGTTGCAGAACTAAACAAGCAAGTAGCAACTTTTGCATATAATCATGCATCTGTAAAATTCACAGATGTTGAATTCTTAGTTGAATCGAGGAATGTAGAACCTAATACTATGCTTGTACAAGGTCACTATGGAACATCTCTAGGCAAAATGGTTGCTGGTTGTAGGTTTCAGTCATATTATCCTATAACTCCAGCCACTGATGAAAGTGATTTTTTAGAACGAAATGAAATTTTAGAAATTAATAACGATAGACCAGGTTCAACTTTAGTTGTTCAGACAGAAGATGAGATATCTGCAATCGGAATGGCCATAGGTTCATCTCTTACTGGTACACGTTCAGCTACATGTACATCAGGTCCAGGGTTTTCATTAATGGCAGAATCATTGGGTTGGGCTGGTATTAATGAAATACCACTTGTAATTACACTTTACCAAAGAAGTGGTCCATCAACTGGATTACCTACAAGGCATGGTCAAGATGATTTATTATTTGCAATAAATGCAGGTCATGGTGAATTTCCTAGAATAGTTTATGCATCTGGGGATGTAGAAGAAAGTTTCTATGACACGATTAACTGCTTTAACTATACAGATGTTTTTCAGGTTCCAGTTATACACATGATGGATAAATTCATTGCTAGTTCTGTTACAACATGTAAAAGATTTCAATCTAATAAAATTGAGATTAACAGAGGTAAGTTACTTGAAAAAATCGAGTCACCAAATTATCTAAGATTTGCACATACAACTGATGGAATATCACCTAGATCGAAAATAGGTTTAGAAAATGGAATATTCTGGAATACTGGAGATGAGAGTGACATGCAGGGTCATATATCAGAGGATCCAGTAAATCGAGTCGAAATGATGGATAAAAGACTACAGAGATTTACTCAAATCCTTGAAAATATTCCTA
>Ga0208764_10002157_pt1 | contig 12457 bp, 6 predicted proteins | sample ETNtaG_18_FD_185762 | JGI IMG/M metagenome (GOLD analysis project Ga0208764, IMG submission 185762) | Marine microbial and viral communities from oxygen minimum zone, Eastern Pacific Ocean - ETNP201302SV91 (SPAdes) (version 2) | ecosystem: Environmental > Aquatic > Marine > Oceanic ... | reverse complement strand
CCGGGGGTGCGAAGGCCATGAACAGCAAGGCCATCGCCCTCGGAATCGTCGGAATTCTACTCATGAGCATCAACGTTGTCGTGATTTCCCCCATGGTGATGGGGCTGACAGAAGAGAAACTCGCAGAAGCCACAGTCATGACCAATGAGACATGGGAAGACGAAGGTTGGCTCAATGCCACTTCAGAGCGTTCATTCTTCGCGTGGAATCTCAACAATGTGAATGAATTACAACAAGATGATGATGCAGAAATGGAGTTTGAAAAGATGGGTCCTTTCACTTACAATTTGACGACCGTGCGCGAGGTATTGTATCATGATGAAACTGCAGGTACACTGACCTACCGGGAGTACAATGTCTACGATTGGTGTGAGGACTGTGTCTACGTTGATGAAAATGGGACCGAACATACCTCCCTTTCTGGAGACACCGAATTGACCAATTTGAACATCCTTTTCAACGCCCAAAAAATTGGCGCAGCAGGTACTGCAATCGACACAGGATCACTGTTTGTGAAGGGTGCTTACACGCGAGATATGTTGTATTTCGATCTGAGTGAAAGAGCCCCTTCGATTTGGGTATCAGATGACATCTCGAGTGCTGGTGAAGAAGCCATGCGTGCAGAGATTGGTTGGGGTTCATCAGAAACAGATAACACCACTTTGAATCATGTATTGTATGATGCCAAGGATCCTGGTGATTCATCGATATGTATTGCCTTGACATGTGACATTGGGGCGATGTTGATGATTCGTGGTGGTGCGCCAGACAATGGGGCAAATTCCATCGCGCGTGCGACTTCCTTCGGATATGTTGGTGCCGATGATGCAGAAACATTTGCTCGCGACCATGCCATTTACAATGCTGTGAGTGCAAGATTTGCAGCACACGGAGGCGGCGCGGTTCTCGAATCAGCCTCTATGGATGATTTGAACGATCGTTTGGAAGAAATGTCTGGCTATCGAATTGAACACGAGGCCACCCTGCAAAATTTGCTATTCAGCGAAGGTGAGGGTGGAGTCCCCACCGGTCTTCTTGTTTGTGATGAACGACGAATCCTTTGCGGTTCGACCGATTTCCTACAGAAGGCAAACCCAGATGGTGGCGACCCCTTTGCTCTTCGAACCGAACTCACCGTCAGTCCCAGTGAATACACCTTCTCAATTTGGGCCCTACAAGAAATTGGTGCGTGGGCTGGTGACTGGTTCTTGTCCAGTTCAGAATACGAGATGATACTCTCTGGTGGTTCGGGGAAAATCGATGCTGACCAATGGTTTTGGGAGGCTTTCGGTTCTGTTGATCCCATCAATCACGAATACATCGCTCTAGGCCTCAATGTGGGCAGCGAGGAATTGGGTGCCCCACTATGGAGTACCGTGTATGGGAACGATTTAATCGATCTTGAACCAGAAGTGACTGCGAGTCTATTCTCAGGGCCACACAGGATTACGGGTGATTTTGCAATGGACTTCTTGTATGGTGAAATCATGGGTTATTCCGTGCCCATGGATGAAAATTTCATCCCAACAGCCGGTGGTGAAGTTCACGTATGGGATGATGCATTTGTGGCTCAAATTTACGATTTGGACAACAACTCTGCCAGCGCACTGCGCTGGTTGTTCAGCTTCACCGTGTTTGACACATTCCTAGAACCTCTATTGGATTCCTTCCTCGGTGTTCTTCCTTACAGAACACAATCGGTCAACCAGTGGCTATTCGGATGGGAGGACCCGCTCAGCGATTGGGTCTCACTTGAGAAGAATGCCACATTCTTCGGTTGTGTTGACCCCGATGATTTGGGTGTCGATGGGCCTTGTTCGACAGATTCGGCTTCGGTGTATTCGGTTTACACGGGCGCTGTTGGTGTTCATGAGCCAGGGCAAATCATCGCTGAAGATGGTGATATTCACTTGCCATGGCGCACACCTTCACGAAACGCCTCCGCGTATGGAATGCTTGACCCCGTTGTTCAATCGGGTGCAGTGGGCAGTTACTTCCCGGCCGGTCAATCTGCAACGGCCAACCTGGGCGGGTACACGGTTGCCACAAGTGAAGTGATTGGAACAAACTCAGTGTATGGAATTGAGACCCATCATCATCTATTCACAGTCAACCCACTAGACAATCCCATTCAGGCCAAGTTGATCAACGACGAGAGTATCTTGGACATTTTCCCTGGCGCCCTCCCAGTCTACTTTGGTGGCACTGTTGAGATGCAAATGGAGCCCAATGTCAATGCTGCCATTGCAGGTGATATGAATTCATACTTCTATCTCGATACGCGTGGAATTGGAGCCATCAATCCTACCATGGAAAATCTACAACCGGTGTTCCAAATTTCACAATCTTCATCGATGACTGAAGAACAATCAGTTGACTTCAAGGATGCCGTGATTACCAACACACAATCCTACAGTTATTGGACAAACTTCGATGGAGCAGATGCATCGTTTATCGATGAAATCACCTTGCTCATCTGGGTCCTTGGAATCGTATCATTGCTCGGCTGTTCTGTGACCGCAAAATTGGGGGCAAAGGACGAACGTGAAGTTCACTTTGAAGAAGAGTGAATCACTCTTGATTGACCAACCATCGCATGATGGTGGCTTCGGCATTGTTCAAATGCTCCCCTAGGGTTGATCTGGCCATGTCGAGACGCTCGGACATCTGGCGCATTGACACACCTTTTGGCTCGTCATAATAACCCCATTGAACCGCGGCCTGAACCACTTCCCATTGTCGGTCTCCCAGTAATTTATGTGGTCCGATTTCCCCCTCCTCTTCATTGATTACTTTGACATTATCCGGAGGCATGATGTCATTGGCCAGGGAAAGAAAACTACTGATTCCCTTCGGTACGCCTCGAAGTGATATAGAAATCCCATCTTCGGAAAATGTGTAGGGTGGAAGAACTGCAATATCAGGGAAGTCAATGCTTGCGATTGCCAGAGGGTGTGTGTTGAAGACGACAATGGGAGGTGATTCATTGTCGCCGTGCAAGGCGGTTTCAAAGGTCAAAAATTCTGAATTGGAAAGATCTTCTGGCCCAAACCCATCTCGAAATTCACAACGCATCAATTGGCGTACACCACTTTCGGATACTGAAAGATGTGCAACGATTTCCAATCGCGAACAAGGTATTAGCAGGTCATTAAACCCCGAACTAGCCATTTTGGCACGGTTCCAATGAAGATGAACAACTTGCACTTAAAACGGGACGCTGGACGGCATAATGAACTCTACCCCTACATTCATCATTCGCCGAATTGAAGCCTAATCTCTCCATGATGCAGATGTCGGTTCAATTCCTTTGACTTCGGCAATGATTTGTGCAAGGACTGCAACGGCAATTTCCTGGGGTGATTCTGCACCAATGTTGACTCCAATAGGGCAGATGACCGTGTCAAGGAGTTCCTGTTTTATTCCTGAATTGAGAGCACTTTCCTCAAATGATTTCCATTTAGATCTAGAGCCGATACAACCGATGCATGGTCGTCCTTCAGCGCGTTCAAGCAATCCAATTAGCAATGCTTCATCGATAACCCAATCATGCCCGAGAAGCAGGATATGTGAGAAGCGTGCTAGAGATTCTGTTGTTTCTCGCGCTAGGAAATCCCCAGGTTCCGAGGTAATACATTCCTCAGCATCTGGCCACAATTCCTCGGATGCATATTCAGGGCGTGCATCAAGAACTGATACGGACCAACCCAAGGGTGCGCTTGCATCTGCAATGGCCTGAGCACAGTGCCCGCCCCCTGCAAGTAGGATATGTGGCATTGGTAGGACAACCTCCATGGAAACGGTTAGAATCCCACCACATAGACTGTTCAATGGAGTTCCTACAGCCCCACTGGCCTCTTTTTGCAACTGGTAAGTTTCGATTCGACCTTCTTTTGACTGCAATATTTCACGAAGATGATTCATCACCTTCAACTCAAGTCCTGCACCACCAACTGTCCCGTAAACTTCTGATTCCGTGAGAGCCATATGGGCACCTGGTTTCCCAGGTACACTTCCTTGAGCAGTGATGACACTGGCTAGAGCTACAGCCTCCCCTTCTCGCAAACGGGCCGTAACCCACTCAAGAACTCGCTGCGTCATTGCCCCCCCATAGGGGTAGGGGACTTGAGGAAACCGCTGGAGTATTCCGAACCAACGCTTATTGATTCGCGGTCGGACCCACAGTCATGGTCGCCGTCCACGACGTTGTCGAAATCGTGGTCACGAGCATGCGTGATGCCTTTCTAGCAGTGACCGTTTTTGTTGCAGCCATGGTTTTGTTATTCAGTTGGTTACAATACGCAACCAGTGGTCGCTTTGTTGAATATATTCGAGAGAGAAAGAGATTGCAGCCAGTTATTGGAGCATTGATGGGTCTGACGCCCGGCTGTGGTGGTGCCATTGTGATGATGCCAATGTATGCCCGCGGCTATGTGACCTATGGTACAGTCGTGGCCACACTAATCGCAACACTCGGGGATTCCGCCTTCGTATTGATCGGGGCCGCAGTTACCGATTCCACTTTCATCGCACCCTTACTCGCCGTACATGCAATCTCATTCATTGTGGGCGTTACATGGGGGTATTTCGTCGACATGACGGGTACAACACCGCGCAAACCATTGGGTCGATTTGGCCCCATATTCAGCCAAGAAGAACCACAAATTGAACCTGAGGGGGAATCACCCCTGGACGACCTTTCTCGTGAAGTTCCGGAGGGACTTGGGTACAATATCCTGCATCAAGGCTACGTTTTGTGGTGGATTGTGACACTTTTGGGACTGGTTTTTGCGATCCTTCTTCTCGTTTGGTCAGGTCAAGATGCAGATTACAGTCTCGAATTGGCATACAACCCCTTGACACTGAATGGCTTCATCACTTGGATTGGTTTACTCGGAACCACTCTTTCGATCATTCTCTACATTGCACAGAAGAATTGGTTTGCAGATGATACAGAGGCGACCATTGGTGACAAATTGCATTCAATGCGCGAGACCATGGTACATGCTGCAAGTGAAACAGCTTTCGTCACGTTCTGGGTGATGATCGCTTACTTGGCATTTGAATCCATGTTACTGTTCAGCGGCCTGTCGGAACAAGATATGGCCAATTACGGAGATGGGTTCATCGCCGTAACGATTGCCGCAATCATTGGATTGATTCCAGGTTGTGGTCCTCAAATTATTGCCATCACAGCATATACAAAGGAGATCATTTCGTTCCCAGCATTGGCTGCAAATGCAATCAGCCAAGATGGTGACGCATTGTTCCCATTGCTGGTTCGTCACAAAGCTGCTAGCCTTTGGGCAACGGTACATACCACCATTCCAGCGATTATCGTGGGTATCATCTTGCTGATGGCCGATGTGAATATCTGAAGCGTTCGTTACACCGCCTTGATTTGAGAATTCATTTCAGTGCACCCCTTGGTCATGTTTCCCACTTAATCCACGATGATGTTTCAACAGGACGATACCACTTGTCTTCGCCCTTTTCAATCCATTCGTATCCCTTACCATCGTCGATTATTTCCGCATCTTCAGGAGGCTGCATCCCCAGCTCTTCTTCTGTATAATCCGTTTGATCTGATGAGGTAACGATTGGTTCGAGGTCATCTCCTTCACCAGTAAGTGCCGCTTCACTCATTTCGATTTCATCGTCCAATTCTGCACGGATCCTTTCGAGACGAATACCTTGGTGCGGTCCAATCAATCGAACCATCAACGCGCGCTCATATTCGGTTGCGACCTCTTCCAATTCTTCTCGTGTGCTTGCTTCCCTCATCCTTCCTTCAAACATCTCTGTACGAGCATTACGTGTTACAAATCCAAAAATGAGCCAAGAGGCTAGAGGTAAACCTGCCAGCAGCATCAGTAAGTCCCAAGCACTCAATGCGATATCGTCTGTAATTGGAATCTCAAAACTATCTACAGGGTATGAATTCGGGTCTTTTGGAAGGGTTCCTTCACGTATTTCCGTCCAATCCTCAAAGTTGTCATTGTCATCATCGATGTCTTCGTTGTCTCCGATATCGTCACCGTCAAAATCTGCCCATTCGTATGGGTTGTCTGGGGCCCAATCAATTTCGTCAGGAACTCCATCATTGTCTTTGTCTCCAGGAGTTGGTTTCAATGGCAACGGATCTTCGCTGTTGTCATAACCATCATTGTCACTATCGAATATGTAAGGGTCTGGATTGTTTCCATCAGGATTGTCACCCAAACCATCGTTGTCATCATCAATCCACTGGGTGGTATCGAGAGGAAATACATCTGGCATACTTCCACTTGGGTTGTCGCCGTATCCATCACCGTCATAATCCATCCATTGCGTGGGGTCTAGAGGGAATGCATCTGGCATGTTCCCGTTTGGGTTGTCCCCATATCCATCCCCATCAACATCAGACCACTGTGTCTCATCATCCACGAACCGGTCCGCATTCGACCCCATCGGATTGTCTCCGAACCCATCGCCATCAACATCGGACCATTGTGTAGGGTTGTAGGGGAATGCATCCGCATCATCTTCAATACCATCTCCATCGGTATCTTGCCAATGTTCGGGGTCGTTGGGAAATCGATCGTTGATGTCGCTGACCCCATCCCCATCAGAATCTATACATCCGAAATAATCGACTAACGAAGTCCCGAATTCGTCCGGGCATCCGTCGGGGAAATTGCCGAAGGGATAGTCGCCAAACCCATCTCCATCCGTGTCCTGAGTTTGTGTGGGGTCTAGAGGGAACGCATCCGAATTGTTCCCAACCCCATCTCTGTCCGAATCCTCCCATTCCGTAGGATCCTGTGGAAACGGTTCCTTCACATCGGGCCTTCCATCACCATCAGAATCAGGACAACCTTCCTCGTATTGGTAGGTTGAATTTCCATTCAACTTCGGACAGAGGTCCATGTAATCCTCGTATCCATCACCATCGTCGTCAAAATCTTCAGTGGCATCGAAACAACCATCCATATCGATGTCTGTCGAATTACTTGGCATCCAACCGATTCTACCTCTAGGACAAGAATCATTGTCATCGATTACACCATCTCCATCATCATCATCATCTTCGTCAGAATCTCGACATCCATCGCCATCATGATCTGTAGAGGAAAGTGATTGGAAACCGAATGGTGAAGGGTTACATCCATCAAATGCATCTAGGATGAAATCCCCATCGTCATCGTCATCCAATGAATCTGGTATGGTGTCCTGGTCATAATCGGTTGACATTTTGGCAATGAATGAATCGAATCCTCCACTGGTGGCAATATCAACACTTCCGAATGAAATGGTGTTTTGGAAAAAGTAGCCTGTAGCGTACAGGTTCCCTTGTGTATCCATTCCGATTCCAAGGCCCACATCATCACTTCCACTCCCTGCCTTTAGAGCCCATACAGAATTTCCATTTGCCAGAATTTTTGTGACATAAACATCCTGATTCCCACTGCTGGTCAATGCTGTATTGCCAAATGAAGCAGTTCCTCGGAACCATCCTGTAATCACCAAATCTCCGTTTGAATCGAAGGCCATATCTTCCGCTGAATTACTGCTGCTACTGTCTACGGTTACCGCCCAATCCCAAGCAACTGAATTCCCGTTGTCATTTGCTTTCGCAATGAATGAATTACTGTACCCTCCGGTGCTATAGGTCGTGTTCCCAAAAGAAATGCCTGTATAGAATTCTCCAGAGACAAACACATCGCCATGGGAATCGACAGCGATTGCATGCGCTACACTGGAACTACTTCCACCCGCTATTTCCGTCCAAACCCAATCGCCCTGCGGAGAGACCTTTGAAATGAAAATATCTGACCCCCCATTGGCGGTGAAGGAATCACTACCAAAATCCGCGGTAAATTGGAAATAACCTGCAATGAATGCATCCCCATTGGGTCCGATATCAATTGAATGGGCTACGTCGTATCCTTGCGCACTTCCAGCCATCGTGGCCCATTGCCAAGTCCCCCATGTGTCGATTTTCGCTACAAAGATGTCTTCTACACCGGCCCACGTCAAAGTCGTGGTTCCAAAATCAACATCTCTTGTAAAGGACCCAGTCACGTAAGCATATCCAGTTGAATCAATCGCCACCGAGGTTCCATAGCACCTTCCACTGTTGTGACAATCTACGCCTTCGACCCATTGCCAATTACCCCATGAGTCAATTTTGGCGACGAAGAAATCATCATTCCCTGTAGGGCCAGCAGTCATACTGTCTGAACCAAACTGCGCAGTATTCTGAAAACTCCCTGTGACGAATACATTGCCCGCGGAATCGATTGCGAGATCAACCCCTTGATCATCGTATATTCCTCCTGCTTGGATTGCCCACAACCAATGGCCGGTATTGTTCATTTTAGCGACAAAGATGTCGTCGTTCCCGGCAGCGGTTAGAGTGGTACTTCCAAATGTCGCAGTTTGCTCAAAGGCCCCAGTGACGTAAACATCGCCATTTGAATCAACGGCGACTGCATTACTGCGATCATCACCGCTTGACCCTCCAGCTTTCAGCGCCCATTCCCAAGCTAGAGCATCAACTGATGTTGTTCTTCCAGAACGGTCCATCACCACGACTTCATCCAAATCAGATTGTACAGAAATGGACGTTGGAAGTAGCATGAAGATGAGTAAGGATGCGCAAAATACAGCGGCCAAAACCTTCCTCATTGGCCCGTTCGGTATTCCTTCTCCTCTTAAGCACAATCGCGGGATATCCAACGTAGAATCCTGTTGTGAAACCCAATTTCAGATTGCGAGGTCCCTAAGGACCTCGATATCTCCGGGGGTGTCGAGATTCAAATGAAGGTGCAAATCATCCACTTCGAATCGTTCAGGCTGGCACAATTCCCGGAGAGGTATGTCAGGCTCTGCCGCGTGAATCATTGCTACATCATCAGGCATCAACAACAAGGGATGGCCTCCACGCCCATCCTTTGACGGACAAGCACAAATCTCCATTTCCATCATCATTTGCAGTGTTGTTTCAGAGAATCCAGGTCGGTCAACAGGTACCACAAGGAGTTTGAAGGCACGTTGCCCACCTTTTGTATCGAGAATTTGCTTGAGCCCGCACTGTAACGAGCCAGTCCGTCCAGCATCCGGATTGGGGTTGATGACAATCGTGCGGTTTGGTAGTGCCAGTAAGATGTCCACGCCAACCTCCGCATTCGACACAATGACGGGTTCCAAACCTGCTCCTTCCAAGCGCTCGACAAGGTGTTGGATCAGAGGTATTCCTTCGATTTCGACAAGTGCTTTCGGCTGTCCAAGTCGAGAACTGGCCCCGGCGGCCAGAACGATGCACCGCACAGCCTCACCTCAAAGTCCACGTGTCATTTCACGACCGATGATCATTCGCTGAACTTGTGAAGAACCTTCGTAAATTTGCATGACCTTGGCAGCTCGCATCAGTCGAGCCACAGGATATTCTTCTGAGTACCCATAGCCACCGAAGATTTGTACGGCATCTGTGGTGACTTCCATTGCTGTGTCTGCAGCGAATCTCTTGGCGTGTGCTGCGCTTTCGGTATTTCGGATGCCATTGTCTGATTCCCATGCGGTCTTCCAAGTGAGTGCTCGGCTGGCCTCAATCTTCGTCTTCATGTCTGCGAGCATGAATTGGATGGCCTGATGTTGATGCAATTTCTTTCCGAAAGTTTCTCGCTCATCCGAATACTGTAGGGCGTGCTCGAATGCGGCTCGACTGATTCCAGTTGCATGAGCAGCAATGTTTGGACGACTGAGATCAAATGCAGTCATCGCATTGAACCAACCTTTCCCTTCGACACCGCCTACCAAATTGGCCGCAGGGACACGAACATCTTCAAAGTTGATTGAGCGAGTATCGCTGGCACGCTGACCCATGTTTGTCTCTTTCTTTCCGAGAGTGACGCCCTCCCAACCTGCTTCAACAATAAATGAGCTCATTCCTTTGTAACCTGCAGATTTGTCCGTATATGCCAGAACAAAGAACCAGTCCGCCTTTCCTGCACCTGTAATCCACATCTTAGAACCATTGAGGATGTAATCATCCCCATCCTTGACCGCAGTGGTTTGGATGCTTGCAACATCACTACCTGCACCGGGTTCTGTGACGGCGTATGCGGCAATTCGGGGGGCATCAGTTAGTCGACCTAGATACTTTGCCTTCTGTTCTTCAGTACCACCTGTGATGATGGGTGCAGCTGTGAGTCCATTGCTATAGGCCGCTGTAGCGAAGCCCGGGTCGCCCCATGCAAACTCTTCTTGGACAATGACTTCATCCATGGTACTCATGCCCATTCCACCGTATTTTTCAGGAATGTGGAGATTCATCAGTCCAAGTTCATGAGCGGCTTGGATTGCCTCCATCGGGAATTCACTATTCTCATCCCAGTGCTCGGCCATAGGGCGAACATTTTCAGTTGCAAATTCATGGGCAAGCTCTTGCAACATCTGTTGCTCTTCTGACAATGTGAAGTCGACCATGTATCTTCCACCTGTTTATCTCTCTTAGCATTACTCACACAAATTTCGCAGATGTTCTACAACCAATTCGGCAGTTGGAATGGTATAATCCTCAAGTGTTGGAGCAAATGGAACCGGCGTGTCGAGAGCCCCAACAACCACAGCAGGTGCTTCTAGGCTCCAGAAGCATTGCTCTTGAATGCGGCTACTGACAGTATGGCCCAGCCCTCCCGTGTACTGCGCTTCCTGTAGTACGAGCAACCTCCCAGTTCTCGCAACACTGTTGACACAAGTCTCGGAATCGAATGGTGAAAGGGTTCGCAGATCAATCACTTCCACTTCTTTGCCTTCGGTTGCAAGTGTTTCTGCGGCTTTCAAGGCTACATGGACCATGGCTCCCCAAGTGACGATTGTGGCATCACTTCCACCTCGGACTATGTTTGCCTTTCCAAGTTTGTAAGTTCCTCCTGACTTGATGGCATCCACCACACTTTCAGTATCGACTTGCATGTGGATTCGGTCACCCCAACCCGTCATGCCACCACGTAATCCATACATCCCTAGATGCTCAAGGAATACGACAGGATCTGGCAGAGCTGCTGATTCTACCAACAGGTCGTAAGCGTCCTGTGGATTGGATGGAAACACAATTACAAGCCCCGGGTCATTCATGAACCAAGATTCAATCATGTTGGCGTGAAATGGTCCACTTCTGGTTTTTGCACCCAGGGGGATGCGAACCACCATTGGTACATCTGCACCCCATCTCCAGCGTATTTGGGCAGCGTTGTTGATTAGTGCATTCATTGCAAGGGCTGCAAACCCTCCAAACTGAATTTCTGCCACTGGTCGCATTCCTCCAAGGGCAGCACCTGTTGCAGCGTGAATAATCAGTGCTTCAGACAAAGGCATATCCAATAGCAAATCAGAATGGCCTTGGTTTTTGAGAGGAATATTCATTCCGAAAGCACCTGCAATTTCCATATCTTCACCCATGAACACGGTAGATGCTCCATATCTCTCAGCAATGGCCACCATCGCATTTTGGATGGCTCGAGAATATGACCATGAATTGGCTTCATCTGAAAATTGCAACGTCACTTTCCCCACTTCAACAGGGGCATCCATTTCTTTGAGGGGGTTGGATAAACGTTCGAGTTGCATTCGATGTGAATCCGCATCATGAAGAGTTGTTATTCCGTGGCGAACACTGTCGCCTTCGGGCCAATGCATGGCCTCCATCTCAACCCTTCCAGCATCAACATAGGCTTGTTCTTCCTCTTCCATTTGAGCCATTGTCGCTTCTTCGATTCCCATTGAGCGTAGCAATTTCCGATGGTTTGGAACTGGATCCTTTGCCTGCCAATATGCAAGCAAATCTTTGTCAGCATAACCTGGTGGATTTCCACTGGGTGCACCCAGATAGAGGTCGTCGTGATGGTGGGCGTGTCCACAACCACGCATGGTTTCTACATGAATCAATACCGGCCCACCACCTTCGAGGGCGAATTCTCGAGCCACGGCAATACTGGAATGGAAATTTACTGGATTAGAGCCATCAATGGTCCATGCGGGTATGCCCATGGCCACACCTTTGTCGCCCCAAGTTTCAGCTGCTGATTGACCAACTCCAAACGTGTCAAGAGCAATTTGGTTATTCTGGATCATGAATGCAATCGGCAACCCTCTTGCTCCTGCAAAATTCATTGCTTCCCAAAATTCACCAGAAGATGAACACCCTTCTCCAACCGGTGCGAATTGGAACCGATTCATTCCCAGCCTTTGGCTGGCGAGTGCAATGCCGGTGGTTGTTGCACTGGCAATTGGCAATGGTGCAGTTGGGGGTAATACGCCCAAGGAAAAGTCACCAATGTGGAGATCGCGTCCTCCAGCCCCATCGATTCCACCGTTCATGTAAGAGTCCTTTTTACCAATTTGAGCGGCAAATAAATCAGTTGGTGTTTGACCCATTGCCATGGCCAATCCAATATCTCGAATCATTGGTGCA
>Ga0208764_10002155_pt1 | contig 12467 bp, 6 predicted proteins | sample ETNtaG_18_FD_185762 | JGI IMG/M metagenome (GOLD analysis project Ga0208764, IMG submission 185762) | Marine microbial and viral communities from oxygen minimum zone, Eastern Pacific Ocean - ETNP201302SV91 (SPAdes) (version 2) | ecosystem: Environmental > Aquatic > Marine > Oceanic ... | reverse complement strand
CTGAACTGTATGTCTATCTTGGGCCCATAGAATGCAGCTTCTCCCACGGCTTCCACATACTCGACCCCCAGCTCGTCGAGGATATTTCTCAGGTGATTCTGAGTGGATTCCCAATTCTCTGGCTGGTCGATGTATTTGTCGGTATTTTCCGGATCCCACAAGGAGAGCCTGAAGTGGTAGTCATCGAATCCGAACGCAGAGTAGTAGTCCTGGACCATCCTCACGTTATCTGCGACCTCTGATGCCACTTGGTCCAGAGTGCAGTAGATATGGGCGTCGTTCATGGAAAGCATCCTCACCCTAAGCAATCCAGCCAGAGTTCCGGACAACTCGTTCCTGTAGACGGTCCCATACTCGGCTATCCTCATTGGTAGCTCGCGGTAAGACCTCTTCTTGTTCTTGTAGACAAGATGGTGGAAAGGGCAGTTCATCGCTTTGAGGTAATACTCGCCATCGTCCATCTCCATCGGGGGGTACATGCCATCCGCGTAGTGGGGGAGGTGGCCACTCGTCTCGAACAGCTCCTTCTTCCCGAGAACCGGTGTGGTGACTCTGACATATCCGTAAGCCTCCTCGGTCTCTAGGGCGAACCTCTCTATCTCTCCCTTCAGAACCTCTCCGTTGGGGAGCCAAACAGGGAGCCCCTTGCCAATCATCTCGTCGATCATGTACAGCTCCATTTCCCTTCCAATCTTCTTGTGGTCGCGCTTGGCAGCCTCCCCCAATTGCCGAACCCTCTCTTTGAGCCCCTCCTTGGATGAGTAGCACATCCCGTAAATCCTGACTAGAGACCCCTTGTTCTTGTCAGCCCTCCAGTATGCCTGGCTCGTGCTGGTCAGTTTGAACCACCTGAGATAAGAGGTGCTAGGAACGTGGGGGCCTCGGCAGAGGTCAACGAAGTCCCCCTGTCTGTATGCAGAGGAACCAACGTCATCGCCAATTTTCTCGTCCATTATCTCAATCTTGAATTTATTATCCGAGAATAGGGAGCGCAGGGACTCGTTGTCATGCTCCTCCCTGGTAATTGCGTGATTCCCCTTCACGAGCTCCTTCATCCTCTTCTCGATGCTCTTGAGGTCATCCTCCGAGATCGAGTCCATGTGGAAGTCGTAGTAGAATCCGTGCTCAATGGGTGGGCCTATCGTTGGCTTTGCATCTGGGAACAACTCTGTCACTGCTTGAGCAAGTAGGTGGGCGCATGAGTGCCGGAGTATGTATGAGCCCTCGTCCGACTCTCCGGAGATGGGCTCAACAGAGCAATCTGAATCCAGAACGTGAGACATGTCCCTCTCTGTCCCGTCGACATAGGCAGCAACCGCCCCGGACTTCCTCCCATGGACATTCTCGATGACCTCACCTGCAGTTATTCCCGACGAATACTCGTGTCGCCCACCGTCCCCGATGTCTACATTGATCATCGCCATCGCTGCACCTCCGTTGTAGCCGCTGACACGCTCCCGTTTGAAAGCGTCTATCACTCAATCGGCCCAGAGGGCCAATTACCACATTCAATCCGAAGCGATAAGACCACACGCCCCTAGGCTAGCACATGCCCCGTCTCGGCTTGTTGGTCAACCCCGATGCAGGTCTCGGGGGGAGGCTCGGGCTCAAGGGCTCAGATGGGCAGGCTGAATATGCGAGATCACAGGGCGCGGAGGATCGCTCGGGTCCGAGAATGAGGGCAATGCTCGAGCATTTCTCCGCAATAGCCGGCGACAAGTCGGAAGAATGCCACTGGGTTACTAGCGATGGCAGAATGGGCTCTGAGTGGATTCCGGAGTCGATATCAGAGATCGAATTCGCTCATTCCTCCAAGGGCCCCACTTCAGCAAACGACACGTCCGATGCGATTTCCTCCCTGCTCGACTCAGGAATAGACCTCCTGGTCTATGCCGGGGGAGATGGAACGACCAGGGACATAGTCTCGGCACTGTCCGAAGCCGACTCCCCGAAGCTACCCGTGATTGGCGTACCCACGGGGGTCAAGATGCACTCGGGCTGCTTCGCATCCTCGCCGAAGGCTGCAGCCGAGGTCCTAGCCTCATGGATTGGGGGCGACCTGCTGATTGCTAGCACAGAGGTGCTGGACCTGGACGAGGAGCTCTACCGCCAGGGAAAATGGGTGGTCAGGATATATGCCGAGGCAATGACCCCCTCCAGCCCACGTTGGATGCAAGGGGCGAAGATGAGGGTGGAGGCATCGGGAGAGGGCGAGGTAGTCGAGGGAATAGCCGAGCACATCGAGGAGACCATAGTCGAGGACGACAGGCTGGTGCTCTGGGGGTCCGGTGGGACCCTGAGGTCAATAGGGAAAATCATTGGATTCGAATTGACCACACTCGGGATAGACGCTACAAGGGGCTCGCAGCAAGTGGGAACGGACATCAACGAAAGAGAGATCCTCGAGATACTGGACTCACATGAAGGCCCTGTGACTTTGCTGCTCTCCCCGATGGGAGGTCAGGGATTCCTTATTGGACGCGGAAACCTACAGCTCTCCCCGAACGTGCTCAAGAGGGTAGGGGTGGATGGAGTACTTGGGATAGTGACTCCAGCCAAACTCCTGACCCTGAGGAGCCTGCGAATAGAGACGGGGGATGAGGAACTGGACAGCCTTTTCTCAGAGAAGAAGTACCTCAAGGTTCTGCAGGGATACAGAACCACCAGGGTTCTACCAGTCTCTGTAGACTGAATCAAAGGGTAGCCCTTGCGATTATTTATCCTCATTCTTGTCAGCGGCGGACTGGGCTCTAGACTTGAATTCCTGGTTCCGACCCGTCTTGTCGGCATGGCTCTGGATTCGTCTCGCTGCGTCCTGGGTCATCCATTCCTTCCAATCCGAACTAGAACTGGATCCACTGCTCTCGGAACCCGCTTCACCGCTATTGCCCCCCTTCCCCCCTGAACGAGACTGCCAGTATGTGGGGTCCTTGGGATTCAGTTGACGAGATCGGTTGTCCTTGGTTGACTTGTCATGGCGAACCCTCCCGGTCCTGCTCCCCCTCCCATGGCCTCTTCCGCCCAATCCTCCCCCATCTCCTCGTGACATAAATCTCGCCTCTCTGTTACTGTTCTTCCCGACTTGTGTCCAGGTACCACGAGCTCCATTTGTTCCCGAAGCCATTTGGGATGCTAAGACTAACGAGTTTGAAACTATCGTCGTCATGTGAGAGATTTTTGCTTCTCCTAATTGGTACATGCCTCAATAGCAAGCCATCTTTCTCCGCCTCTCCAACTAGGGAGAATGCTACTTCCGAGCTTTCCAAATCATAGACCCTTTTCATGTTCTCATTCATCTTGAACCAGTCATCTGAGAGCTGATCAGAATTTCTGATTCTATCAATGAGGGATCCCATCACCTCCTCGAGTGGGACCTTGTTGCCGCCGCATTCATCCACTGCAGAAGCGACTGCGGAGTGCCATCTCCCTCTTTGCCAGAAGTCTCTGCATGTTGGGGTGAGGAGCTCCATCTCGCCTCTCATCAATCTGGAGATCCTCGGGCTGTCTATCAGTATCCCGAGCTCACGCGCGTCCGAGTCCCAGCCCTCGTCATCTGAGAAGGAGAGGAGGTTATCGCTCGTCAGGAGCAGTCTCTCATCGTCTACGGAGATGAACTTGGAGTGCGTTAGCATTGGATCAAGGCTCCTGTCGGGAAGGAACTTTGACCTCAGTGCGCCCTTGGGTGCATTCTTTCCCCCTTCGTCATGCTTCCAGACCTCTTCTCTGAGAAGTTTTATTCTGGCGCCCGCTTCCCTGATCTCCTCATCATTCTTCTTCACGTGACTAGGGTCTTGTCTTCCCCAGAAAACCTGCACTGCGAACTTCGAGGCGCGGTTTTCAGCATTTGCCGGTCTGCTGGAAATCTCACGTATTGTCGAAAGGTCGAGGCCGCGTTCTCTGACAGCGTCCGAGCCAATGACAATACGCTTCCTGGATTGCCTGATTAGATCGAGCATTGCTGGCCTGTGTTGCTCTGTCTTGATGATACTCCATCGTGGCCTCTCAGATATCTTGCGTAACCGACTGATTAGGTCGTCTAGGGTTTTTATGAGCTGAGCCTTATTGCCCTTCAACCATTCCTCCTTATTCCTTTCCGCGAGTTCGATAACCTCTAACAAGCGACGAAGTTTCTTGGGCCTGATATTGTATTTTTTGTTAGGTGTTTCAACGATCATCGATGAAATGAAATTATTGCCTTGTTCGGACAACCAACCCTCCTCGATAACATGATTGATGATCTCAGAAGCCACTCGCTTGTCCTCAATAACAAGCCCCGTTTCCAGTACCCAGGATGTCGGTGCCGCGGATAGCAGGTTGCACGAGCCGATCCACACCATGCCGGTATCGGAAATCACGAACTTCGCATGACTGGCTCTCTTGGTCACCTCTATCCTGGCCCGGGCCTCTTCAAGTCCTTCCATTCTGAGCCTCTCTCCGTATGCCCTCGTCCGTTCAGAAAAGGTCGGCTCGTTGATTCTGTCGGGCTCTCCAGAGAGCAGCAGGATCTTACACCCGTCCCCTAGTGAATCTGAGATTCTGTTTGCGGCCTCATCGGCAAACTTCTCGTGGGTGAACGCCGATAGGAGGGCGCATCTCTCCTTCGCAGAGCTGATTACGCTCTGGACCGAGTTCCACTGCTCAAACTCGGTCCCAACCACCGCCCTGACGCTATCTAGCCGAGCGGACTTATCATCGGGTATTGACGAAATGGCCGCACTCGTCGCCTTCAAGGCATCTCCCACAAGCGAAAGTAGATGCCCATCACTGTGACTCACATGCCCCCTCTGGACCCTTCTGATATTCTTCCTGGCAATATCCAGCTTCGCTATCGCCTCAATCTCGGGTGATGGTGGCCACTCCCTCTTGACCTCCCGTTCTTCTGACACAACTTCTAGCTCGGGTATTGCCTTGGCATCCAGGATGTGCTTCGCGAGGGCATTGTCGCCCTTGACTACGGGGACGATCGTGCCATCCTGCCTCCTGTGCCACTTGTAGGCCACATGCGCCTCCGCTTCTTGGCTATCCACGCTCAATAGAGTCGATCCCTTGAGGGCATCACTTCCTCGCATACCCAATGAGTAACCAATGCTGCCAACGACAGGGCCAAGTACCGCAGAGACGCTATATTTTTCGAGATCATCTTCGTCCTCCCTATGTTCAACCGTTGGTTCAGGCCTCAAGGACATGCCCACGGACTCCGAAAGCTCAGCTGACCCATGCAGAACTCTGGGATGGTGGAATGAGCCTGTTAGTAGGTCCCTCACTACCCTTGCTTCCGTTCTACCCGAACCGGTTTCTTTGAGAAGCTCAACCAGCGCGCCTTCTTCAATGGCTTCTGCGATTTCTTCGCTTGGCAGGACCTCCCCTGATTCGGATACCGACAATAGGCCCGAGTTCACGATGGAGCTGAGCGTTCTCAGTGGAGGCGATTCTTTGTGTGCCTTTGACCAAACTCCCAATGAGCCTGCAGAGACGGCAGATTCTACGACCATGGCTTCAGATTCCGCATTTGGGTTGTACGAGGCCGAAACCTCGCAGGTCCAAACTTCGACTGGCACAGTTACGGATATCTCTTGGGGCGCGCTATCGCCATCGTCCCTGGAGATCATCCCACCCCCAATTCGTTTACCGTGAGAACTCGGCCTTTCTCGCTAATCATCTCGATTGCCCTTTCGAGGTAGTCATCATCCTGCTTGAATTCTGTATCAGAAACGTGTTTGAGGCTAGTGAACACGATTAGCCCCTCTCGTGCTCTGCTGAGGGCTACGTTCAGACGGTTTGGATCGTTCACGAAGCCCCATCTCCCTCCTGCAGTCTTCTCGTTGTTCCTGACTAGGGAAAGTAGGATGAAGTCTGCCTCCTTGCCTTGGAAGCCATCTACTGTATTGACTTTCACAATGCTATTTTTCCCCAATTTCTTCCTGATCAAATCGACCTGGCCTTGGTAAGGAGAGAGTACCACCACCTGGTGGCCCCCAGAGGCCATTTGGGATGCTGCCTTTGCTACGATATCTGCTTCATTTTGGTTGCAGAATGAACCAGTTTTGGACCTCTTCTCCCTCCATCTGCCATCGACTGAGCAGTGAGGGCCGTCAACTAGTATTAGCCTCCCCTTCTCTCGGTGGGGATTGGGAAGTTCTGAGTCGACATAGCAGTCCCCCTCCTCTTTCATCCAGACAAATGGCTTGCCGTAGAACACCTTACCTACTACATCCGAGAGTTCCTCGAACATCCTCCTCTGTTCTTCCAGCCTGGAAGCAAATCTGTCGATGAACCCTATCCCCGGCACTGTTTTTTCGGTGAAGTCTTCCCTTGATGCACCGATATAGGCTGAGTTTAGTTCTCCGAACAACTCGAAAAGCCATCGAAAAGGCTCTAGCCAGGGTTTGATATCCTCGACTACTTCTTCGACCCCCCTCTCATTTTCTTCATTATTGTGGTTCCAGTGTTGGTAAATTGATCCAACATCCCTCAGAAGTCCCTCCAGTTCCCGGTAGTCTCGCCTGTTCTTTCTTAGTCGTCCAGAGTCCACAGAGAAGATTCTGAGAAGGTTCCTCCTGATCTCTTTGATCTCAAATGGCGGTAGTTGCATTTGGTCACCTATTAGAATCGTGTTTCTCGAAATTGCAACCGCTCCGATGAGCTCCGAAGGGTAGGACTTCCCAGCCTCCTCCACAATCGCATAGTCGAAGGACTCCCCCCTGGAGTCTCTGAGGAGGTCGAGCATCGCGCCATCCGAAGTGGTTACGCATACAACAGAGGCTTCTCGCTTCAGGAATTCTGAGGGCCAGCCAGCAGTATGCCCTTCCTGCACCATAGACTCCCTGATCGAACTCAGCCTGTTTCTATATTCCCCATTGTCGGAGATCGACTCCGATGCGGCAATCTTCTCCTCGGTGAATTTCTTGCCTAGGACTGAGGGATCCAAATCCTCGTCCACCAGCCCCCTTTCCGATCTTCTTCCGCTTACGACTCGCGAGATCTCAAAGCCGTCGAACTCCCTTCCCTCAAGGGCGCTCCTCGCGCTGTTTGCTAGGTGGTCCAAAGCGAGGTGCTCCTTGGCACAGAGCAGAATCTTCGCGTTGGGCCTCTCCCTAAGGATGTCCTCTACTATCCTGGTTGCAGTCCAAGTTTTGCCAGTCCCAGGGGGGCCTTGCACTAGTTGCAGATTTCCGTAACTGGACACCCTCCAGTTTGGGTGCCTTTCCTCCCATCCCCGAAGTGCGTGCCCCACTCTATCTTGACCATCAATTTGTCCAATTTTGGAAATTGAACGATTCCAGAAACCATCTCTTATGGTCCTGGTTTGAACGGCTCTTGAGATAATGTCCTGCTTGCGTTTTTGTAATGTCCTAGTCCCAATATCATAGACCCGCATCCACCCTCTCTCAGGGGGCTTCTGGCCCCCTTTCGGATCCGATAGGATAAGGACGTTAGGATCATCAATTTTGGTCCCTTCTAACTTGAATTTGGCCCCTTCGTAATCTAGCGGGTCTGGCGACTTGTTGATGCAGACCTCGAATGTCGCATTCTCTATGCACTTGTCCAAGACGGAGTTCCCATCGGCCCTCTTTATTTCACCAAAGAGGGGATGCTTCTCATTCACCAGTAAGCGATATCCATGCTCCCCCTTTATCGCCCCAGATTCGTGTCTGGAAATCAACTCCACAGCATAGCATCCCCTCAGTAGCTGGAACTTCTCAGCCTCCAAGGTAGCCCTCATCCTTACTCCTGCCTTTCCATCCAAATGGCTCCTGCCACTCCATTCATTGAGGCACTCCCCCCAGTAACCGATAATAGTCTTCCACATATGCATCTCATCTTCTTCCCAAGGGGGTGGCTTGCTCCTGAATTCGACTCTAATTCGGGGAGAATCTAGGTCTGGCCTGTATGACTGATTCGACCTTCGAATCATCATTGGGCGCTCCCTTTGAGGGGGGGCCCGCAACTCAAGTCTCGAGGTCTCATCATCCCCGTCATAGCAGCAAGCAGGCCATGCTCCCATTTTCTCAGTCATCGATGCACATATCCAACCTTCGTCTGAAACTAACTCTGTATGACTGAAGGTTATCGGGATAGGTATCGGTGAGAGGGTCCGTCCAAGCCATTCCGCCGCTCCGGATATTGTGTCGCCCATGTCACTAGTACTCGCATTTATCCCCAATCTCTTGATTGCTAGTCCGACAATCCCCTTTATGTCGGATAGTTCACAACCCGAAGAGGACTTAGTGAATCGCTTGTGGATCGATGTTGGCTTATTCCTGAATTTCGGGATGGCCGGCATCAGAGCCATTTTCACGTCCCCAAGACCGTTGCTTTGTAATACACAATTGAATCTCCCCCCCGGAACTCTGCCCTTCCTGTGCAAGAAGTACAACTCCTGTATAAAGCGGCCAAGTAACAACTCCCGAAACCCTTCCATCTCCTTATAATGACTAGATAGTTGCCTGGAATCAGGCACAGTAATCTCGTAAGTGTCTCCCACCCTACGATGATCCACAACCTCGACGAATGGGTGGTTGTGATTCCAACGACGCCAGCATTCCCGCATGCGCTCCGCGATGATCGCGCATTCAAGATCCGCCAATGCCGAGTCCTCGGACAGGGGGAATGTCAGAACCTTAGTACGTATTTTACCACCTCTTTGCATCTTTTCAGTTTCGTCAAGGGAATTGCTACTCTTTACGCCAGCATTGGCTTGTCAACAATCCATTGACTTTCATCGGGCTATATTAACAAATGCCCGACGATGGAAATATCGCAGAACTTCAGACTTCTTGCCCGGTCGCAGCCATCAGCAGTCCTAGGAATGGGGGGCTGGGGCGGTAGGGACGGGACTTGAACTCGGGGTGGTACTGCGTGCCGACGAAGTATGGGTGACCCACGAGCTCCATTATCTCACAGCGCTGACCGGTCTCGTCCTTGCCCACGTACTTGAGCCCCGCGCCCTCGATCCGCTCGATCAGCTCGGGATTCACCTCGTACCGGTGACGATGCCTCTCGTCCACGTGCTTGGAACCCCCGTACAAGCGCCTCATCTTGCAGTCGTCCACTAGGAACGGGGTGGGCTTGGTCCCTAGGCGCATGGTCCCTCCCATGTGGGTCTTGGATATCTCGGGCATGAAAACGACGGCTGGATTAGGCGTGTCCTCGTCGAACTCGGTTGAGTTGGCTCCCTCAAGGCCGAGCACATTACGGCAGAACTCTATGGTCGCGATCTGAAGGCCGAGGCAGACGCCCAGGTACGGCACGTTGTTCGTACGGGCGTAGTTAGCTGCCGCTATCTTCCCCTCGACCCCACGGCTGCCAAACCCTCCTGGAACAAGGATTCCATCTGCAGCGCGAAGCAGCTCCCATGCCTCATCGTGATTCTCAGTGACATCGTTGGGGTCCAGGTCAGTAGACTCTATCCAGTCGATGACGAGCTTCCTGTCCACGGCGAAGGCGCTATGCTGCAGGGCCTTGATGACCGAGAGGTACGAGTCGGACAGCCCAGTGTACTTCCCTACCATCGCGATATTGACCTCCTTCTCCAGCTGGTCGACCTTGTCTGCCATGGCCCCCCACTCGTCTAGCAGGGGGAGGGAGTCTGGAACTTCGAAACCAAGGTGACTAGACACCTTGTTCAGCACAGACTGCTCATACAGGGAGATTGGGATCTGATACAGGTTTGACACGTCATGCGCTGACACCACTGCCTCGGTACCAACGTGGCAGAATGCTGCAAGTTTTGCACGCGTTTCCTCCTCCAGCGGGTTCTCCGAGCGACAGACGAGGATGTCGGGAATGATCCCGAGCCCCCGGAGCTCCTTCACCGTGTGCTGGGTCGGTTTGGTCTTCTGCTCGCCCACGGGGCCCATCACTGGGACTAGGCTGACATGAACGAAGCACACGTTTTCCTGCCCGACCCTGAACTGGAATTGACGTAGCGCTTCGATAAAGGGGGCGCTCTCTATGTCGCCAACGGTCCCCCCAAGCTCGATTACACAGGCATCCGGCACCTCATTGCTCCCATCGGCTGGGACGTGGGCGACCCTCTCTATCCAGTCCTGAATCTCATTGGTGATGTGGGGGACGACTTGGACGGTCTTTCCTAGGTAGTCTCCCCTACGCTCCCTTTCGATAACTTCCGCGTATACCTTGCCAGTGGTGATGTTGTTGTCACGCGTCAAGGCAACATCCAGGAACCTCTCGTAGTTCCCAAGGTCGAGATCGACTTCCCCTCCATCATCCAAGACGAAAACCTCCCCGTGTTCGAAGGGCGACATTGTCCCTGCATCACTGTTCAGGTACGGGTCAATCTTGACCGAAGTTAGCCTCAGTCCAGCGGATTTCAGCAGAACGCCGATGCTCGAAGCAGTGATTCCCTTGCCTAGTCCAGAGAGGACTCCACCGGTGACTACGACATACTTCATCTAATCAACGGGGTCTGAAGCCGTTGAGCCTCCCATATCAACATTGGCTATGAAACAGTGATTTCCGCAGTATCAATGACCAAGTATCGCCAGTGTTGCGTTGGGACATGGACGGACCTCCCGGGGAGCGCATTCTGGTGACTGGGGCTTCGGGCCAGATAGGGACCGACCTTGTCAGCGAACTGAGGAGAAGGTTTGGGAGGGACAACGTAGTCGCCTCGGACATCCGAGAACCAGAGCAAGGTTCCCCCATAATGGACGGACCTTACAGGAGTCTCAGCGTCCTAGACGGTGACTCAATGGAATCGACAATCGAGGAGGAGGGTATTGGCACAATATACCACCTAGCTGCAATATTGTCGGCAAAGGGGGAGACTGACCCCGAGCTATGTCACAGAGTCAACGTCGGTGGAACAGTTTGCGTCTTGGAAGCGGCCAGGGACTACGATCTCACGGTCTATGCTCCCTCGTCCATCGCGGTCTTCGGCCCGGATTCCCCAAGGATCGCACCCCAAGTAACGCCCCTCAACCCCACAACCATGTATGGGAAAACCAAGGTCACGGGAGAGATTCTGGCGATGAACTACTGGAAGCAATACGGCGTCGATGTGAGAGGGATAAGATATCCCGGTTTGGTTTCGTGGAAAGCACCTGCAGGGGGAGGGACAACAGACTACGCCGTCGACATATTTCATTCGGCAATCGAGGACGGGCACTACGACTGCTTCGTTCGAGAGGATACCAAGTTGCCAATGATGTACATGGATGATGCCATCAGGGGTACGATATCCCTGATGGAGGCCCCCTCCGAGAGTCTCGGACCTTCTAGGGCGGGCTACAATCTCGGGGGAATGTCATTCACTGCAGGAGAACTAGCCGATGCAATCTCAGAGAGGGTTCCCGGCTTCACGTGTGACTTTGTTCCAGACGTCCGTCAGGAATACGCCGACTCATGGCCAGATGACGTAGACGACTCAACTGCTCGGGAGGAGTGGGGCTGGGAGCCCGAGTACGACTTGGGCAAAATGGTCGACGAGATGCTGGAGATGCTGAGGCCGACTCAATCTTCCTGATCTTCTTCCTTCCAGTCTGGAGTGAGGGGGTCCTGTTTCGCCCAGAGGACGTCATTTATTCTGAGAACGCTAATCGCGGCTTCGGTGGCCCCTGAGATTGAATTGGAAACAACGAACAGCGGGTCAAGAATTCCGAGCTCGTCCATTCTGGCCTTCTCACCAGTCCATGCATTCAATCCAATCCAGCTCCCGTTATCCGAATCAGATGCTTGTGATGCAGACAACTCCAGAACTTCATCAATCGGGCTAAGCCCGGCATTCTCGGCCAGAGACCTAGGTATCACCTCAAGAGCCGCCGCATACCCCTCTATTGCGAGCTGCTCCCTTCCCTTGTTAGCAGGTGCGAATATCCTAAGGTGCCTAGCCAGATGAGTCTGAGAGGCACCTCCGCCAGGGAGCATCCTTGAATCTCTGGTCAGTCTGAAAGCGACACCTAGGGCATCATCAAATGCCCTTTCGCATTCTTCCCTTATCTGAGGGGAAGAGCCCCTGATTAGAATCGTCATTGCACCACCTTCCGACCCCTCTATTGTTGTGTGGGAAACTCCCGCTGTGACGCTTTCTGACCTATCCTCATAGGTACCCACGTTGTCTTCGCCCAATCGCTCAATGCCTCTGACAATATGGGATCCAGTAAGTCGGGAGAGCATCTCTAGGTCATTTCTTTCGAATCTCCTGTATGCTGTGATGCCAGCCTCCCTCAACATGGAAACCGCCTCATCAGCGACCCCATCTCGAACTATCAGCAAGTCAACTCCAAGGGAATGAAGGTGACTCACTTGCTCCTGTAGTTTTTCCATCGTTCTCTTGTGGAATCCCTGAAGGACCCCGGCACTCCTAACTTCTATTTCGGCATCTATCTCGAGCTTCGGATTCTCCAGTCCACCATCAATAATGGCAATCCTCCCTCCTTTGCAGGAAGAAGAGGTGGATTGATCGAGCCTGGTCTTGGCGATCACCAAACCACTCACTAGCTCGC
>Ga0208764_10002153_pt1 | contig 12476 bp, 10 predicted proteins | sample ETNtaG_18_FD_185762 | JGI IMG/M metagenome (GOLD analysis project Ga0208764, IMG submission 185762) | Marine microbial and viral communities from oxygen minimum zone, Eastern Pacific Ocean - ETNP201302SV91 (SPAdes) (version 2) | ecosystem: Environmental > Aquatic > Marine > Oceanic ... | reverse complement strand
ACTTGGTTTAGTTGGAGATAATTTTACAAAAGGCAATGTTTTGAAAAAATTACCAGGAAATTGTGCTATAGGACATAATAGATATTCAACTGCTGGTAATAATTTGATTAAAAATGTTCAGCCTTTTTTTGCTAATTTATTTACTGGAGGAATTAGCATTGCGCATAATGGGAATCTAAGTAACGCTAGATACCTTTCTAAAGAATTGGTTAAGAATGGTTCTATTTTTCAAACTACATCTGACACAGAAACTATAGTTCAACTTATAGCAAAATCTAAAAGAGTAAAATTAATTGATAAAATAATTGATGCGCTTTTTAAAATTCAAGGTGGATATGCATTAACAATTTTAACAAATAATAATTTAATAGGTGTTAGGGATCCTCATGGCATTCGTCCTCTTGTAATTGGAAAAATTAATAAATCATATGTTTTAGCTTCAGAAACTTGTGCTCTCGATATTATAGGAGCAAGATTTATCAGAGAAGTCGAAAATGGAGAAATAGTTGTAATTACTGACAATGGATTAGAAAGCATAAAACCATTTCCTAAAATAAAAGAAAGACCTTGTATATTTGAATACATATATTTCTCAAGACCGGACAGTATTATAAAAAAAACCAGTGTGTACGAATATAGAAAACGATTAGGTGCAGAATTAGCAAAAGAATCTCATGTAAGTTCTGACTTAATTGTACCAGTTCCAGATTCAGGAGTACCTGCTGCTATAGGTTATTCAGAAAATGTAAAAAAGAGTGTTGAACTAGGTATAATTAGAAATCATTATGTTGGAAGAACTTTTATTGAACCAACACAGCAAATAAGAAGTTTAGGTGTTAAATTAAAACATAACGTTAACAAATCGCTTATTAAAAATAAGTCAATAATATTGATAGATGACTCTTTGGTAAGAGGAACTACATCAGTAAAAATTATTAAAATGCTATATGAATTTGGAGCTAAGGAGGTACACCTTCGCATTTCATCTCCACCGATTAAATATCCTGATTATTATGGAGTAGATACTCCCAATAAAAATGAATTACTCGCATCAAAATTTAACCTTGAAGACATGAGAAAGTTCATTAATGCAACAACTTTAAAATTTTTATCTATTGAAGGTTTATACAAATCAATGGGATATGAAAAAAGAAACCCTTTATATCCTCAATTCACTGATCATTGTTTTACTGGAGATTATCCAGTTGAGCCACTCGATGCAAATAATAAAGGTGTAATTGGAAATGAATTATCTTATTTGTCTTCCAAAAACTAATATTGGAAAATATAAATTACCTAAACCCTATAATTCTTGAGTTTTCTGTAAGTATAAATAAAGAACTATTATTTATAATTGGTGGTGCAGTTATAGTTTCACCAATTTTTTTAAAACTTTCAACCTTTCCAGTAGTGGCAGAACTTACAATTAAGTAACCATTTAACGTAGTTGCATAAACTTTACCTGAACCTAATATAAATCCTGTAATTTTTGTATTTTGTTTTTTTCTTTTTAATATCTTTAATATATTTGTTGCCCAAAGAATTTTTCCTGAATCTTTCTGCAGATTAATAAAAAAACCATTATCAGTAATAACAAATACATTATTTAAATTTATAATTGGAGAATTCGTAGTGTTTATATCTTTAATCCAATTAACATAACCTGATTCTATATTATAAGAAGCTAATGAAGATTTTGTTCCAAAAAAAATATTTTCACCATCGATAACAATATCTGATGACAGAAAAAAATCACTATCTGTAACAGACATTGATCCAGTAGTATTTAAAGACCAATAAGTTTCACCAGTGCTAGGATTAATTTTTATTAAATCACCCGTAGAGTTTAAAGTAAATAAAATACCGCTTCTTGAAATAGCCAAACCTAAATACCCTTGAGATTTAATAAATGTAGATATCGATCTAATGTCCCAAATTTTAGAACCTGTTTCAGTGTTAAAACAGTAAATTCTATTATCTTGATCAACTAAAAATATCTTATTTTCATAAATTTTAATTTTAGATCTGAAAGAAACGCCTTGATTTTTTAACCATAAAAGTTTTCCATTTCTCAAATTAAGAGCATAAAAAAAACCAACATTATCAGCCACATAAACATTGTCATTATAAATTGTGAAAGTCAGATTTTTATATATTTTTTTATATAATTTTTTATAAACATTTTTTTTCCATTTTATTTTTCCTTTTTCATTAATATTAAAAATATTTCCTTTATCATCAGAAAAAATAATATTATCATCAAAAATAATTGGCGATGAAATTAGTTTAGAAATTGAAAACTTATTTTTTCCAATTTTTTTTTTTAAAAAAACATTTTGGATGCCATTTAAATGATTATTGACAGTATAATTTTGTAAATTTGATCCAGCCATTTCCCATGAAATATTTTTCTTAGTAGTTGTCAGTTTAGCATTTATAAGAGCTGATATTTCTTTTTTAAATTTTTTATCTGAACTATAAACATTGATAGTTTCAAGAATACTCTTTTGTTGTCTTTCTAGATCAGCTAAACGTTCTTTTTCTTCCTTGCTTCCTGACCAAATACCGGTTTTGTTATCAAAAGAACAATTCGATAAGAAAACTAATAGAAAAATAATTCCAAAGTATTTAATTTGTTTAATCATACATAAGTGTTAATTTTGATCTTGATTGTTTATAAAATTCATTATTTATATTTTTTAAAGATAAAATTTTAGTATAAAATTCCCTAGCTTTGCTAAATTCATCTTTAGAATAAAAATAATCTCCAATTAATAATAAGGCGTGAGGTTTCCAAATTGAATCTCCATTTAAAAGTGGTTTTAATGCAGCTAATAAATCTAATTCATTAATAAAACTTGATTCAAATAAAGCCTTTTTAAATATTATTAAATTTTTTACCTCATTGCTAAAATTATTATTTTCAATTACATGGTCAAATAAATCTGATTTTTCTTTTTTATCACTTATTAAATTTTCATTTAGTAGTAAAAAAAATGATAAGCTTGAATAAATGCCGTTATCTGAAAAAACTATTTCTTTTAAAATATTTTTTGCTCTTATTTTTTCATTTTTTTCTATATAAATTTTAGCTGTAACATAATTTTGAGCTAAAATTTCTTTTTTTTTCTCTTTTGTTTCTATATAAAAAACAATTAAAATTCCTATCACGAATACTATGCTGATAAATGAAAAGATTAAAATTTTATTTTTATTGTAAAATTTTAACATCTTTTCTTTTCTAGTAAGTTCTATTTTGTTATGAATCAAATTTTCGTTCATTTTTATTTCCTTTAAGATTTATAAATATTTTTATAATATGGAAACTTTCTGTTTTTAACATCATTACAATATTTTTTAACACTTTTATCTATAATTTTTCTTATATTTGAATATTGTTTAACGAACTTTGGACTAAAATTACTTAGACCTATCATATCATCGATAACAAGTATTTGACCATCACAATATTTGGATGCACCTATTCCTATAGTTGGAACAGTAACTTTTCTTGTAATTTTTCTAGCTAAACTTTCAACAACACACTCTATTACAATAGCAAAAACTCCAGAGCTTGAAAGAGAGATGGCATCCTCTAAAATGTTCTTTTTATCTAATTGATTTTTACCTTTTAACTTAAATTTATTTGAAGATTGAGGCAACAAACCAATATGTCCCATAACTGGAATTTTATTTTGTGTTAGGTGTTTAACAATATTAGATATTTTTTTTCCTCCTTCTAGCTTTACGGCATCGCACTTTGTCAACTTTATTATTTTTTTTGCATTTTTATATGCATCAGATTTATTTAAATATGTTTTATGTGGCATATCAAATACTACAAGACTTCTCTTTGCGAATTTTTTCACTGTAATCGCGTGTTGTATCATTGTTTCAATGGTAATATTTCTAGTACTTTTCATTCCATATAAAACCATAGCAATTGAGTCTCCTACCAAAAGAATATCGCAATATTTATCTAAGATTGTAGCTGTGTCTTTTGAATAAGCAGTTAAACAAGTTATAGGAATTTTACCTTTTTTTTTTTTAATACTATTAATTGTTATTTTTTTCATTATTAGGTATTAGCTTATTAAATTTTTCTTCTATCTCACTGCGTTTTGAACAAAATGATTTACAGATTAAATTAAACCTTTCTATTAGTTCTTTTGCTCCTTTGTAATCAGATTTTTTTATTTTAAGAAGTGTTAACATATAAACGGCTTCGTCATTATTTGGGTTAATTAACAAAACATTATTTAAATTAATTTCTTCCTCATTATCATTTTCTTTTTCTTTAAAAATCTTAGCTAAATATAAATAAGAATTTTCGCTCTTTGGATTAAAAACTATATCTCTTTCAAAGAAAATTTTAGACTTTTCAAATTCCTTTTTATCATAAAAAATTTTTCCCTGCGTAAAGTAATCGTTTTTAGCTAACGAAACATTGATAATTAAAAAAAAGCAAATAATAATTATTTTTATTGAATAAATCATCTTTCTCATTTTTTTTAAATTTTTTTCCTACTATGTAACATATTTATAAAATGTCTTTGCAATAAATATAAACCTCTTTTGATTCTTTTTTACTAGATGTCGGTTTATATATAACGACCTTTTTAAAGGATTTTTTGGCTTTTTTCTTAATTTCTTCAAATATGCTTCCCATAAACAATTTAGCTATAAAAACTCCTTTTTTATTCAATATTTTTTGAGCAAGGCTCATGGCATTTAAACATAATTCTCCTATTCTATATGTATCGAGATTCTTATTTCCAGAAGTATTTGATGCCATGTCTGAAAGAACAACATCAATTTTTCTCTCGAAAAAATTTATTATTTTATTGTGAGTTTCTATATTTTCAATATCTCCAATAATAAAATCTACATTTTTTTGTTTGTCCATGGCTTTAACATCTACACCTAATATTTTTCCTTTAAGTATTTTTTTAGCTGCCACCTGACACCATCCTCCAGGAGTTGATCCCAAATCTGCTAGGTAGGTATTATTTTTTAAAAATTTAAACTTTTCATTCATTTCTATTAATTTAAATGCAGATCTAGATTTATATCCATATGCTTTAGATTTTTTAAAAAAAATATCTCTTCCTCGTTGATTTAACCAATTCTTTGAAGTTTTGTTTTTTTTCAATTTATTTACAGGTGGTTAAAGAATATCTTCTATCTCGTCTTCTTCAAGATTTGTACTTGAGAATTTCTTTTTTAATCTTTTATAATGAATATAGCTTATTGGAATTAAAAAAATGTATACTACTCCTGTTAAAAATAAGATTTCGAACGGAAAAAAAATTATTGCGCTTATATAAGTTCCAATACCTAATAACAAAAAACCCCCTAATCTTCTAGGTATAGAAATTCTTTTTAAAGAATACGTTGGTATTTTGCTTACCATTAAAACTGAAGTTGCTAAAATAATGATTGAGCTAATTATTTTGTTATTGTTAATTTGAAGCACACTACTTAAATTCAAAATTTCAACCAAATTACTTAAATTTAATATAAGAGGTAACAAAACAATTCCTGCTGCAGCAGGAGAAGGAATTCCTTCAAAAAAATTTATTTTCCATGATTCATTTTCATTAATGTTTGTTAAATTAAATCTAGCTAATCTAAGTGCGCAGCAAACTGTATAAATTAAAACAAGCAACCACCCAAATTTTCCTATTTCATTTAAAGCCCAAAAATAAATTACAAAACCAGGAGCAACACCAAAACTTATAACATCAGTCAAGGAGTCTAATTCTTTTCCAACTTTCGAAGTTTTTTTAATTAGTCTAGCAACCCTACCATCTAGTGTATCTAATATCGCGGCAAAACCTATAGCTATAACTGCTAGTGAATAATTTAAATCAATAGCAAATTTGATTGAACTTAAACCTAAGCAAACTCCTAAAATAGTTAATGCATTAGGTAATAGTGAAACTGGCGTTTTTTTTTCCACTAATTTAAATTCTTCTACTTTAAATTCTTTTTTATTTTCAATCATATTTATGCTTTTTTTGCTAAAATAGTTTCTCCTCCAATAGTGCTTTGGTTTTCCTTAGCTACAAGTTTATAATTTTCAAAATATAAATCAACTCTACTACCAAATCTTATTATGCCAAATTTATCTCCTTGTTTTAGTTCTTCCCCTTCTTTTGCTTCACAAACTATTCTTCTAGCAATCAATCCAGCTATTTGAACTAAAATTATATCATCTCCATTTAAACTTTTTATTTTAAGATAATTCCTTTCATTTTCATCACTTGCTTTATCAAGTGATGCATTAAAGTATTTTCCAGGTTTATAATAAATTTCACTAACTTTAGATTTTGTTGGAATTCTATTAACATGGCAATTAAATACATTCATAAAAATGCTAATACGCGTATATTTTTTATTTTCTAAATTTAATTCTTTTGGGCCTTGAGTTTCTATTATTTGAGAAATTATACCGTCAGCCGGGCTAACCAAATAATTATCATCATTAATAGGGTGTCTATCCGGATCTCTAAAAAAATAATATACCCATATCGTTATTATAAAACTTAAAAAACCTAAAAAATTAGAAATCAATAAAAGTACGAATGTGGTAATTACAGCTATAGCTACAAATCGATACCCTTCTTTGTGTAGTTTGGGAAATAGTATATTTGTCATAATTAGTACTCTTTTTAATTTTAAGTTAATATGTATATTAAATAGTTAATTCAATTTAAAATTAAATTTTAATGGCAAAAATTAAAGTAAAAAACCCAATAGTAGAGCTAGATGGTGATGAAATGACCAGAATTATATGGAATTTCATTAAAGAAAAGCTAATCCGTCCCTATTTAGACTTAGATATTAAATACTACGATTTAGGTATTAAAAAACGTGATGTTACTAATGACCAAATAACAATTGATTCAGCTAGAGCTATTAAAAAATTTAACGTAGGTATTAAATGTGCAACAATTACTCCCGATGAAAACCGTGTAAAAGAATTTAAATTAAAAAAAATGTGGAGATCTCCAAATGGAACAATAAGAAATATCTTAGGTGGTACAGTTTTCCGTGAACCGATTCTTTGTAAAAATATTCCTAAATTAGTACCAAGCTGGACCAATCCAATCGTAATTGGAAGACATGCTTTTGGTGATCAATACAGAGCTACAGATTTTAAAGTTCCAGGCAAAGGTAAATTAGAAATGAAATGGACTTCGGAAGATGGAAAAGAAAAAAAAGAATTTGAAATATTTGATTTTCCTGGACCAGGAGTTGCATTATCAATGTATAATCTAGATCAATCAATAAGAGACTTTGCTAGATCATGTATGAATTATGGCTTGAACAGAAAATGGCCTGTTTATCTATCTACTAAAAATACAATTTTAAAAAAATATGATGGAAGGTTTAAAGATCTATTTCAAGAAGTTTATGAAAAAGAATTTAAAGATAAATTTAAAGAAAGAAAAATAACATATGAACACAGACTTATAGACGATATGGTTGCGTGCGCAATGAAATGGAATGGTAACTACATTTGGGCGTGCAAAAATTATGATGGTGATGTTCAGTCCGATACAATTGCGCAAGGGTTTGGTTCACTAGGTTTAATGACAAGTGTTCTGCTATCTCCAGATGGAAAAACTATAGAATCTGAAGCTGCACATGGCACTGTAACAAGGCACTATAGATTACATCAAGAAGGGAAGGAAACCTCAACAAACCCTATAGCGTCTATTTTTGCCTGGGCGAGAGGTCTTTATCATAGAGGAAAATTAGATTCTAACGAAGACTTAAAAAAATTTGTAAAAACTTTAGAGAAAGTTTGTATAAAAGTTGTTGAAGACGGTTTTATGACTAAAGATTTAGCACAGTTGGTCAGTAAAGATCAAAAGTACTTGACTACAAATCGATTTCTGGAAGTAATAAATTCTAATTTGAAAAAAAATCTTAATTAATTTTTTTACTTAAAGTTTTGAAAGCTTCTTCAATTTTATCTTTATTAGCTCCACCTGCTTGAGCAAAATCCTTTCTGCCCCCACCACCTTTTCCTCCAAGAATTTCTGAAGCAATCTTTACAAGTGTTACAGCATCATATTTTTTTGTTAGTTCACTTGTGATTCCAACTGCGACACCAACTTTTTCTTCAAAAGTGGAAAACCCAACTACAATTCCTTTTTTTATTTCTTTTTTACTTTGGTCTACTATATTTCTCAGTTCTTTGGGTGGAAAATCAGTAAGAACTTGATATCTCAAAATTAAAGAGCCTATTTTGCTATCTTTGATAACATTTTTATTTTTATCCTTAACTATATTTTGAATTTTAATTTTATCTAATTGTTTATTTAAATTCTTTATATTTTCAGATAATTCTAGATCTTCTTTATAATTAGGTTTTATTTTATACTTTGTTAATTCGTTTTTAATTAAGTTTATTTGATCTTTTAAATTTTTTTCCTTTAAAGATTGATCTTTCCTTATAGATTTTTCATAATCTTGTAGTTGTTTGTCTCTTAAAGCCTCCACTCTTCTAACCCCGGCTGCAATTGAAGATTGACTTACTATTTTAAATTTACCAATATCTTTTGTATTTTTAACGTGCGTGCCACCACAAAGTTCAGTTGAGAAATAATCTCCATTTTCTTTACCCATCGATAAAACCCTAACTTCTTCACCATATTTCTCACCAAACATAGCTAGAGCACCTTTTTCTACTGCTTCTTTGGGTGTCATAATTCTAGTTCTAACGTCAGCAGCAGTATTAACCATCTCATTTACATATTTTTCTATTTTTTCAATTTCTTTTTGTTCAATTGGTTTATTATGACTAAAATCAAATCTAAGTTTTTCAGGACTAACTAAAGAGCCTTTTTGTGTAACATGCTTACCAAGAGTTCTTCTCAGAGCTTCATGTAATAAATGAGTTGCTGAATGGTAAGCTCTAGCATTATTTCTTCTAGTAACATCAATTTCCATATTTACATTTTGATTAACTTTCAACAATCCTTTTTCAACTTTCCCATAATGAACATGAAGATCACCCATCTTTTTTTGTGTGTCTTTAATAAAAACTTTACAGTCATTAGAATAAATAATTCCTTGATCTCCAATTTGACCTCCGGACTCTCCATAAAAAGGTGTTTGATTTGTTACTATTTCTACTTCGTCACCAACTTTTGCTTCCTTCACAAAATCTTTTCCTTTAGATATTTTAAGAATAACACCTTCTAATTTATCAAATTCATAACCTAAAAACTCTGTGGGGTTAAGTTGCTCTCTAATTTTAAACCATTTTTCCTCTAGCGACTTATCGCCAGATCCTTTCCAGTTAGCACGTGCCAACTTTTTACTTTTTTCCATCTCTTTATCAAAACTGACATTATCTACTTTTATATTTTTATTTTTTAAGATGTCAGCTGTAAGATCTAATGGAAAGCCATAAGTATCGTACAATTTAAAAGCTACATCTCCAGGAAAAGAATTATTTTTTATCTTATCTAAATTTTCATTTAAAATTTCAATTCCCCTATTAAGCAATGAAGAAAATTTTTCTTCTTCTGTTTTTAATGTCTCTACAATTAAAGGTTTTGCTCTTTCTAGTTCTGGGTAAGAATCTAGCATCTCTTTAATTAAGATCGGTACCATTTTATAAAAAATTGGCTCCTTGCTACCAAGAGTATGTGAATGTCTCATTCCTCTTCTCATTATTCTTCTTAAGACATAACCTCTGCCTTCATTTGAAGGTAATACTCCTTCTGCAATCAAAAATGAACTTGCTCTAAGGTGATCTGCTATAACCCTATGGCTAGCTATATTTTCCTTAGTAATTTTGGTTTTAGTTAAGTCTGAAGAAGCTTCAATTAAAGTTTTGAAATGATCTGTTTCATAATTGTCATGGGTTCCTTGGAGTAAAGCTGAAATTCTTTCTAATCCCATTCCTGTATCCACTGATGGTTTAGGAAGATTTATTCTTTTATCTTTTGAAACTTGCTCGAATTGCATAAAAACTAGATTCCATATTTCAATGAAACGATCTCCATCTTGATTTTTGCTTCCAGGAGGTCCACCCTGTAAATGGTCACCATGATCATAAAATATTTCTGAACAGGGTCCGCAGGGTCCTAAATCGCCCATAGACCAGAAATTGTCATTTGTTGCTATTTTGTAAATTTTATTTTCAGATAATCCTGCTATTTTTTTCCACAATTTAAATGCTTCTTCATCATCTGTATAAACACTTACGCAAATTTTATCTTTTTGTATTCCAAACTCTTTAGTAATCAGATTCCATGCTAGTTCAATTGCGACATCCTTAAAGTAGTCTCCAAAAGAAAAATTTCCCAGCATTTCAAAAAAAGTATGGTGCCTTGGTGTGTAACCAACATTTTCTAAGTCGTTATGTTTTCCTCCTGCTCTAACACATTTTTGAGATGTAACAGCTCTATTATAATCTCTTTTTTCAAGACCTGTAAAAACATTTTTAAATTGAACCATTCCAGAATTAGTAAACATCAAAGTCGGATCGTTACTTGGTACTAAATTACTGGACTCAACGATCTTATGTTTTTTATTTGAAAAGTAATTTAAAAATGATTTTCTTACATTTTTTAATGTTTTTTCAGCCATCTATCTTATAAATACAGTTTTTTATAATGATGTCTAGACGGGAAGAAAGGCGCTATTTTAAGCGCCTTTCGAAGGAGCGTTGAATTTATTATTTTTTATCTATTTCAGGTTTTTCTTTACTAGTTGTGTTTTTTTCAACTACAGGGTTACCTTCCATTTTCTTAGCAATTAAACCTGCTTTAGTTCGAATAGCCATCTCTATTTCGGCTGCAATTTTTGGGTTTTGTTCTAGGTATATTTTTGCATTTTCTCTGCCTTGGCCTATTTTTTCACCTTTATATGCATACCATGCGCCAGCTTTTTCTACTACGTTAGCTCTTGCGCCTAGATCAATTAGTTCACCTACTTTACTGATGCCTTTCCCATACATTAAATCAAATTCGATAACCTTAAATGGTGGAGAAACTTTATTCTTAACTACTTTAACTCTTGTTGAATTGCCGATAATTTGTTCCTTATCTTTAATTGCACCAATTCTTCTTATGTCCATTCTTACAGAAGAATAAAATTTTAGTGCATTTCCTCCTGAGGTTGTTTCCGGGTTACCAAACATAACTCCAATTTTCATTCTAATTTGATTAATAAATATAACCATTGTATTAGTGTTTGCTATTGAGCTAGTTAATTTTCTAAGAGCTTGACTCATTAATCTTGATTGTAGACCCACATGATGATCTCCCATTTCACCTTCCAGCTCTGCTCTTGGTGTTAGAGCCGCTACAGAATCAACTACTAAAACTGAAATTGAACCAGATTTAATAAGTGTGTCAGCTATTTCTAGAGCTTGTTCACCAGTATCTGGTTGAGATATTAAAAGCTCCTCAGTCTTTACTCCTAATTTTTTTGCATAAACTGGATCTAGGGCATGCTCTGCATCTACAAAACCGCATATTCCACCAGTTTTTTGTGCTTCAGCAATAACTTGTAGTGCTAAAGTTGTTTTACCAGAAGATTCTGGTCCATAAATTTCTATAACTCTTCCTTTGGGAAGTCCTCCAATTCCTAGTGCCAAATCTAAGCTTAAAGATCCAGTTGATATTGCCTCAATATTCATAGCTGCCTTTTGGCCAAGCTTCATCACTGAGCCTTTTCCAAAATTCTCATCTATTTGACTTATTGCTGCTTCTAGAGCTTTGTTTTTTTCTTTATTTTCAGTTTCTTGATTTTTTGTTGATTTTACTATTTTTAAGTTATTTTTAGTCATAATTTACCTTTTTTATTAAAAGTTTTGATAACGAATCATAGATATAAATGTACACATTTTGTTCTTTTAATCAATAGCTAAAAATATACCTTTAAAAACATCGATTTTTAAAGATAAAAACTCTATTTTTTTAAACCTAGCTGTTTAGCAGTGAGTCTTCCAATGGAAGATAAAAGACTAAATTGAGATATAAGAAAATTTCTTTCTGAAGTGGCTAAATTAATTCGCGATTCTAATAAAATCGTTCTTGATTGAATAATCTCTAATGTTGTTCTGCTGCTACCAGATTCATATTCTAAAGTAATTCCTTCATTTGCTATTTCTGCAGCTTTTACTTGAGATCTTATTGAGTCTAATACGCTTTTAGAAGATTGATAACTTGACCAAGCATTAGCTACGTCTGTTTCTGTTGTTCTTTTTTGATCTTCAAGCAATAACTCTTTTTGGTTTCTTAATTCTTGAAATTTTCTGTAATTAAAAGCATTTTTTCCACCAGCAAATAAAGGCCATGTTGCGGTTGCAGTTACGGTTTGTTGAGTTCTGTCTTTAACTGTAGAGCTAATGTCATCTTGCTCAGCAATTTTATAAGACAGAGTTGCTGAAGGTGAAAGATCCGAACCCGCGATAGTTACATCTAATTTAGCTTGTTCAAATTCCA
>Ga0208764_10002152_pt1 | contig 12477 bp, 11 predicted proteins | sample ETNtaG_18_FD_185762 | JGI IMG/M metagenome (GOLD analysis project Ga0208764, IMG submission 185762) | Marine microbial and viral communities from oxygen minimum zone, Eastern Pacific Ocean - ETNP201302SV91 (SPAdes) (version 2) | ecosystem: Environmental > Aquatic > Marine > Oceanic ... | reverse complement strand
AAATAGTGTCTTGGTATTAGGTGACCCTGATAAATGGATCAATCCTTTGGTTAGAGTGCATTCCAGTTGTTTAACTGGTGATGTTTTTGGTTCGGGTAGATGTGAATGTGGACCTCAACTTGATATGTCGCTTGAGAGTATTGCCAAGGAAGAAGAGGGCGGCATGGTGGTTTACATGTCTGGTCATGAAGGTAGAGGCATTGGTTTATGGGCAAAAGCTGCTACCTATCTTCTTCAGGATGATGGGGAAAACACTTATCAAGCTAATCGATCTCTTGGTTTGGATGACGATTCTCGTGACTTCTCAGATGCAGCTATTTTGATTAAATATTTTTATGGCACTAAGAAATTTCGCCTATTAACAAATAACCCAAAGAAGACTGATGATTTGTATGCTTATGGGTTAGAAAACATCACAGCTGTGAAGCATCTTATCGGGGTTACCGATAACAATCGCGATTATTTATTGGCAAAACGTGATTGGGGTCATCGCCTTGATGAAAAAGACCTCTCTAAAAAATAGCTAATTTATTCTAGATTCAGAATTAGATCCCATTCTTTCTTTGTCACCGGTATTACGGATAATCGATTGCCTCTTTGGTTTAACCTAAAATCCTGCAGTTTCTTATGCTCTTTTAATTCACTTAGCGTGATTTCACGTTTGAGTTTTCGCTTATATTTGACATCAACAAGTAACCAGCGAGGATTTTCTGGATCGCTCTTACCATCAAAATATCTAGATTTAGGGTCAAATTGAGTTGCATCTGGATAAGCTTTGCTCACGATACTCATTATTCCGACTACTGCTGGGGGTTTGCAGTTAGAATGATAAAAAAAAGCAAGATCTCCAATTTTCATTTGATCACGAAACATGTTTCTAACTTGATAGTTTCGGATACCGTCCCACGGTTCTCTTTTATCTTTCTTTAAGTCGTCAATACTGTAAACATCAGGTTCTGATTTCATTAACCAATAAGCCATATTTTTTCCTGTTTATTGTTGAGTGTATTTTGACAGATTATTTAACAATCCCATCTAGAGAAAATATACAATCATGTGGCTTTATTTGGAAGGGTTAAATTATATCTGTGATTTTGGAAGTTAGAATTGAAATTCAAGATCGATTTGTATGCGATTGTACTTAATTTCATCGGTGGGTGAAGTGTTATATTTTGACACAATCAGAACTCCTCCAAGAGCCATGTTTTCTTTTAACCCGTATTTTGCTCTGACAAAGTGACCTCTTGAATCTGTATTTCCGCCCGCAAAGTCTGAATCAGAATAAGACCCAATTAATGCATCTTTGTCGGTATCGTGATACGTGTAACTAAATTGCGTGTCACCATTTTTTTTGACTGACCCAATCTTTACTCCGGCTGAATATGCCTTGTTATTATTATCTATGGCGGAATTTTTTATTATCTCTGCATACAGAGTCATAGGAAGATTAGAAACCTCTGTCTTAAATTCTGAAAACAACTCAAATAACTTGTAATTAAAAGTATAGTTTTCTTCGGCGTTGATTGTATTTCCTTTTGCTTTATAAAAAGGCGCACCACCAAGAGCATTGTTGTAATCATAATAACCAATACCAAGCGTCAAAGACGAGGTATTATTGACGTTTAACTGCCTTCCAATCTGGGAAGAATATAATACAGTATCATTTTTTTCTGAGCCTTGATTCATAATAATGTAGGCACCATTTAGGAACATATTATTAGCCTTGTACCTACCAAAGATTCCTTCTGGGTTCAGGTCATTGTCCCACAAGAGGCTGTTTCCACCGGCAGCATACCAAGGCATTTTCATCTTTCCACCCATGATTTGCAGTTTTTCACTAACTTTCCAGTCTATGTAAGCTCTGCCGATACCAAAATCTTTAATATAATCACCATCGCCAAATGTCTGGTTAGAGGAGACGGGATCGTCTATACCACTCTCAAATCTAAAAATAAGTTTTATATCATCGGAGATATTTGTAGACATGCCTAGTCTAGCCCTGAACCTCTCTCTTTCATTATCATTTCCTGGATTTTTGTAAATATCCTCCCATCGTAGTCGGACATCGCCTTTTACTGATACCTTGTCGTACCACTTTGTTTTGGGTGTTTCGGCAAATGAACTGTGAGTAAATGAAAGAATAATCGCTGTTATGCTTATTGATTTAATGGATCTTGAGAATCGCAATTAACTAAAAAGCCACTTCATGGTGAAGAAAAACATAATAGATAATCCTGCACCGACCGGCAGAGTCACTATCCAAGAGAGGATTATTCTTCCGACAACACTTAAATCAATTGCAGAGAGCCCTCTGGCTAAACCTACTCCAAGTACAGCACCCACTAACGTATGTGTTGTTGAAATCGGCAAACCTGTCCCTGAGGCAAGTACAACAGTTGTGGCTGCAGCAAGTTCTGCCGCGAAACCGCGACTGGGGGTGAGTTCAGTAATATTTCTTCCGACTGTTTCAATCACTTTGTAACCTAGCATTGCTAAACCTGCAATTATACCGGCGCCACCAAGCAAAAGAATCCACCATGGCATAGTTGATTTTGCGGCAATCTCTCCTCCTGATTGAACAACGTTTACTATTGCGGCAAGAGGACCTACCGCATTCGCGACATCGTTTGAACCGTGAGCAAAAGCCATTGCGCAAGCGGTAAATATCATCAGTATGGCAAAAACACGTTCCACTCCATCGAAGACAACATCCCCTCTTTGTTGCTCGGTATTTTTAACCTTCTTTAATAAGGTAATTCCTAATAAAGCTATGCCAATGCCAATCAAAATAGAATATTGCAGGCTTTCGATAAAGCTAATATCTAATCCTATGTGTTTTAATCCTTTCAATAGAGTTACCATCGAAAGTACAAAGCCAACCAGGAACATGTATCCAGGTACATATTTCTTGGCATTCAAGAAAGGGTTTTCGGTATTTAAAATAAGGTGCTGCACACTTCTGAATATCATAAAAGAAATTGTACCGGCCATTAATGGTGAAACAATCCAGCTTGAGACTATTGAGGTTACTTTCGCCCAACTAACTGCATCAACACTTATTCCAACTGCGGCAAAGCCTACTATGGCGCCAACAATTGAATGGGTTGTGGAGACAGGCCATCCATTATATGACGCAATAAGTAACCATGTTCCAGCTGCAAGTAAAGAAGCAAGCATTCCAAATACCAATAATTGTGGTGAATTTGATAATAAAGATGGATCAATAATTCCTTTTCTTATTGTAGAGGTAACTTCTCCACCAGCTAGGTAAGCACCTGCGAATTCAAATATACAAGCTACTAGAATTGCTTGAGCAAGAGTGAGAGCTCTTGCGCCCACTGATGTGCCCATTGCATTTGCGACATCATTTGCACCTATGCCCCAAGCCATAAAGAAACCAAATACACATCCACTTATGAGTAAATAAGGCCCATAATTTATGATGATATCCATTTATAATTTTCCTTTTATCTGGATGCAATAAGAGAGATTCGGTGACCAACTTGTTCGGCTCTGTCAGCAAGTTCTCCAATTTTATTGATTATGCTATACAAGAACATTACATCGACAGGAGGTAGATTTTTTTCAATCGCAAATAGTTCGCCTCTGAGTATAATTTCCGTTTCATCACAACGATCTTCCAAAGTATCGAGGTCTTGAATTAGTTTTTGCATTTCTTCAGCTGCATTTCCTCCAAAGGCGAATTGGAATAATTCATCAATTTGTTTGGTCGCATTGGCTGCGGCGTGGCAGATTCCAGCTGCTTCAGTAGCAAATTTCATAAAGGTTGGAATGATTTGAGAGGGGATTTCCATTTTTCGACCAATCATTAACCCAGAAATATTTTTGACAGTATTGGGTATTTCGTCGGCACGTTTTACTAGCTCTAGAACATCTTCTCTTGGAACCGATAGGAATATACTTTTAGGAACCAGACCTCTGGCCTCTGCTTTTAAACTATCTGCTTTGTGCTCAAGATCAACAATTTTTTGACGGGATTGAGCTGCCTTCTCCCAATTCATATTTGTCGCTGCTTCTAGGAATTTTAACAGCTCATCTGCACTGGCTTGTGCTTTTTCCATGTGTTTTTGGATAGGTACGAAGGGTGATTTTTTAATTAGGTCAGTTATTCTGTCCATAAGGAGGTATCCTTAATATTTATTTTGGTATTATATAATAATTAATTCGCATATTTCATATTAATCGAATAAAAAAATAGCGAAAATGGATTACAATTTATAAAAATCTTGCATTGAAAAATAAATGATCGAAGAACTAACAAAAAGAGTTCAAACAACTGTCAACAAACAAACTGCTTTTGGTTTTAATGTGCGTTTTGATGTTGATGGCACTGAGAATATATATGTTCATGGTGAAAGTGACCCAATTCAAGTTTCGAATGATTCGGATCCAGCTGACACCGTCTTTAAGGTGAACGCTAAAGATTTAATGGCGATGTTGGATGGAGACTTATCACCAATGAGCGCTTACATTACAGGTAAAATGAAGATTGAAGGGGACATGGGTAAAGCCATGCAATTGAGTTCAATATTCAGTAATTGATTAATTTAAATATATTTGTTCTCTAATTATGTTATATAATAACATTAACTTTCTATTGTGAGCATGAAGTGATGTATAAAAAATATTTAACTCTTTTATTAGGGTTATTATTTCTAAATTCTGTATCTCTGGAGCCTATATATCATGAGCTCCTTGAGCATGAATCTTCTAAAATAGAATGCCAATCATGCAAGAATGATGCATCTAACTCGATCGAATCAATACTCGATTTAGATGAAGTTATCCTCCCTAATGATTTACAAGTAGAAAAAATTGATGATTTTGTTTCATTCAATTTTAAAAACTTTTATTCGAGAGCTCCCCCTAAATAAAAAATTTCAAAATTTCTAATTTTTTTGAACTTTTTATTAGGAGGTACTTGTGAAAAACAAATTTATTATAGTTATGGTTATAACCATAGCTTTATCGAACAAAATAAACGCAGACGAAGCGAACGAAATTGAAGAGGTGATCGTTACTTCTTCATACATCAATCAAGCATTAAATGAGATACACAATCCTCTTCATCTTATAGATGGAGAAGAAATCTCTAACTCAGCAACCCAAAGCCTTGGTGAAACGATAGATAATCTTCTGGGCGTATCTTCGGCCGATTATGGTTCCGGAGTAGGTCAGCCTATTATTCGTGGGATGTCGGGAAACCGAGTCAAAATAATGACTAATGGCAGAGTAAACAGAGATGTCTCTGGTCTTGGCGCAGATCATATTAACGATATTGATCTCAATAATGTCCAGCAAGTTGAGGTTATTAGGGGGCCTTCATCAATATTTTACTCAAATGGAACGACAGGCGGTATCATTAATGTGGTCGATAACACGATCGCAAGAACTGATTTTTTAGAATCAGAATTAAGGATAGGCGGTGAATCGCAAACAGCCAGTAGTGGGAATTCTGGAGAATTTTCTTATCAAAACAATCTTGGCGGATTGAACTTCAGTTTAGCTTATAAGGATTCGAATTTTGAAAATTTTGAAATTCCTTTCGGCGCAATAATTCACGAAGAGGAAGAACATGAGGAGGAGCATGAAGAAGAGCACGAAGAGAATCCTAAATATTTATCTAATTCTGATTATGAAACCGAATCACAACGTTTTGGTGTCTCTAAAACTGGTGATTGGGGATATGTTGGTCTTTCTTTTAGAGGCATTGAAAGCCTTTATGGAGTTCCGTTTCATGGTGAAGAGCATGAAGAGGAAGAAGAGAGTGAGCACGAAGAAGAAAGAATATTTGTCACCACTGAATCCGATGTCATTAATTTAGAAGGTTCCTATGTTTTTGATAATAGTTTTCTTAAGAAAATCGATTATTACTTTGCCAATACTGAATATTCATTGATAGAACAGCATGCTGAAGAGGCCGATCATGAGGAGGAAGAAGAGGGCCATCCTCATGCAGAGGAAGAACCAACAACTTTCAAAAATGATGCAAAGGAATATGGTGCGGTTGTTGATTTTTCTACTGATGAACTCTCGCAACGTGTCGTGATGAATATAATTGAAGAAGATATTTCGATTATTGGTCATGAAGCATTCATGAAACCATCTGACAACAGTGAATTTTCATTTGGATATTATGTCGGTACAGACTTAGATTTATTTAATTTTGATCTGGCAATTAGGCATGATCGAATCAACAGGAAAGGGTCTGTTGTTCACCACGAAGAGGAAGAAGAGGAAGAAGGGCATGAGCATGAAGAAGAAGTGGATAAATTTGACAAAGATTTTGAAAATGACAGTCTCGCCATAAGCGTCAATAGAAATATCAATGAATTCCTCAATATGAGTTTGGCTATGGCCAGTGTTGAAAGAGCACCGTCCGCAGTCGAGCTTTATATGAATGGGCCTCACCTTGCGACTGGCAGATACGAGATAGGCAACCCGAATATCGATACTGAAAGGTCTCGCAATATTGATTTAGCTCTAAACTATAATCGAGGTGGATTTTTTAGCACTCTCACTATCTTTAGAAACAATGTGGATGATTACATTTATGTTATGGATTCCACAACGAAGAAAGAGAAACTTACTGTTTCTAACTACAAACAGAAGGATGCACAATTAACTGGTTATGAATTAGAAATAGGGACAAGCTTTCAGTTATATGGAGGAAGCTTAGAATTATCGATAGCCAGAGACACGTTATCAGGTGAGTTTAGTGATGGAAAGAATATTCCAAAAATGACCCCAGAGAGAAATATTTATTCAGTGTTATATTCTCAAGATGACCTTAGCTTCAGTTTAACGCTAAAGGATATCAAACAACAAAATAACCTAGGGTTAAATGAAACTGTGACTAAAGGCTTTCAAATGCTTGATGCCAATTATACTCGTAAGATAGTTTCTGAATCAGGAACTGAACTATATGCCTCAGTTTTTGGTCATAATTTACTTAATGAAGTTGCTAGGAATCATACGTCTTTTGTGAAAGATCAGGTTCCTTTACCAGGAAAGAATTTTGGAATCAGTTTTAATCTTAAATTCTAATATAATAATTATTCCCATAAATCTCTTTTTTAAGAGGTTTATGGGAAAGATATTTGTTCAGCATTAAACTGAACGAAGATACCAATCAAAATCTAAGCTGTTTATCTTATTATTGAATTCCGTTTCTTCATAGCTTCGGTTGGCAACAAATGTTTTACAAAATTCGGTACCAAGGTATTTTGGTAGGATTTTGTTTTTTGCGAATTGTTCAATTGCCTTGTTCCAGCGATTCGGAATTTTTTGTTTAAGAGTTATTACTTCACCTTCTTTAATCATCTTCCCGGGGCTGCATTTATTCTGGATTCCGTAATGAACGCCTGCAAGGACTGCTGCGGTTACAAGGTATGGGTTGGCATCAGCGCCAGCTACACGATGCTCAAAACGAAGATTCTTGGCATCCGAGACAGGAATACGAATTGAAACATTACGATGATTGGCACCCCAGTTTGGTTCAACAGGGGCAAACATATCAGGCCTTAATCTTCTGTATGAGTTTGCGTTGGGTGCGAAGATAGCTGTGGATTCTGACATGGTCTTTTTGAGTCCCCCGATTGCATGCCTTAAAATGTCAGAATAAGGAGGCACAGCGTGCTCTTTTTTATTCTTAGAGAATAAGTTTTTATTCATTTTATCGTAAAGACTCATGTGAATATGCATGCCAGAACCGGCTTCTTCTTCAAATGGTTTCGCCATAAAACAGGCCACAAAACCGTGTTGACGAGCAACTGCTTTGATTGCTCTTTTTAAAAGAATGGCATGATCACAAGCCAACAGAGGGTCATCAACATGATGAAGATTGATTTCAAATTGAGCAGGCGCATATTCTGAGATTGTGGTTCCTGCAGGTATATTTTGTTGTTTACAGGCAGTGTGAAGGTCATCCAGAAAATTCTCAATATCCCATAGATCATCAGGGTGGTAGACTTGTGGCCCAGGTTGAGGCCTTCCTATACCAGGTATTAACGAAGTTTTTGGCGTAGGGCGATCTGTTTTTCCATCCAGAAGATAAAATTCCAATTCTACGGCCATGACAATCTTAGGGGCGATTTTTTTTAGATTATCAATGTTATTTTTTAATATTGCTCTGGGCTCACCAAAGAAAGGTTTATTTTTTTCATCATAAAAAGTAAATAATGCCTGTGCTGATGACTTCTTTGACCATGGTATTGGCGCAAGACTGGTCGCAATAACTTTGGCTTTTGTATCTGGGTCCCCATCGTCTCCAGACCAGCTAATATCTGGAACTGCACTTCCTAGAATATCTAAAAATAAAGTGCCTCCCGGCATGGAAAAACCATCTTCGAAAATACTTTTAAATTCATTAGGACGGATCCTCTTCCCTCGCAAGACACCATGGATATCAGCGATTAAGAGCTCCATTTCGCTTGTATTCGGGTAATTTTTTAAGAATTTCTTTAATTCAGATAAATTATTATTTTTTATTTTTGGTGACATTGATTTAAAATTTTTAGTCATTGATTTAGCAAACAATCATTATATATAACTAATTTGCTGATGATACAGTTTATTATTAAAATGAAATATCATATTATGGAACCAAATATCATATTGTGAGGTTCTAGTGAAAGACAGAAAACCACCAAAAGGTGCTCAGGCAGCACTGCGAGCTGTTCGTTTGCTTAAACTTTTCTCTTTAGAAAAGCCTGACCTAACCTTAACGCAGTTGAGTAATGGCGCCAATCTTAATAAAACAACCACACATCGTTTATTGCGTGCCTTGCAGAGCGAAAATTTGGTGCAGCGTAATTCAATTACCGGACGTTACAGTTTAGGTACTGGTCTAATGGCGTTGGGGGTTCAGGCTTTATCGAGCAGTGATTTAAGAAGAAGGGCTCGACCAATATTAAAACTTTTAGCAAGAGATACGGGCGAAACTGCTCAACTTGAGGTGCCTGTCGAAGACGGGATGTTAATTCTAGATGAAGTGACTGGTCGTCATGTTGTTGCAGCCACAGGAAATATTGGTACAAGCTGGCCTATGCATGCAACGTCTAGTGGAAAAGCATACATCGCTTATGATTCAGATGCTTTTGATCAGTTACCAGAGAAATTTTCTTCCCTAACTAAAAACACTATCACTGAGAAAGTAACCATGAAAGAACACACAAAATTGATTCTAAAAAGAGGTTTCTCGGAGAGCGTGGATGAATTGGAGTCTGGATACAGTTGTGTTGGTACAGTGGTCTTTGATGCACTTGGAAATATACAAGGTGCATTGTCTATAGGTGGGCCAACGCATAGGATGAATGCTGATCGGAGGATGGAGCTTGGCACTGTACTTAAGAGAGCATCGGATCGGCTCAATCCCGAATATTAAGATAGTTACTTTGATCGTGTTAGAATCTCGATAAGTTATGAGTAATGCTTTTAGCGTTATGGGAGTTAATATTAAAAGATATATTACTTTTATAGGATTCTTGTTTATTTCTATTTCTTCGCAAGCTATAGAAATAGAAATGCCACAAGTCGCGTTAAGTAATGTGGCAGCAGAGATCAAGATTTCGGATATCGCAGAAAAAGAATCAATCGAGATTCATTTTGATGGAAAAAATTTAAATGGCATTGCAGACCAATATGGTCATGTTACATTTATGGCTGAATTTACCTCATCCGGCACACATGAAGTATTGATCACGCAAGCTGGATCAGATTCGAGTATCTTTAATTTAAGAGTTATCCCTGGCTGGATTTCAATTGTGCCGCCATTGCTGGCAATTTTGATGGCATTATTGCTGCGTAATGTGATACCTGCCTTAATTGCTGGTATTTGGTTTGGGGCGGCGGCGTTAATTTCGTTTTCACCTGCTGGTATTTTTCAGGGACTGTTGAACGGTTTCCAAGTTTATGTTGTGAGAGCTCTTTCCAATGAGGATCATGCTGCAATTATATTATTTTCGATGATGATTGGCGGAATGGTTGGAATCATTACCAGAAACGGTGGTATGAATAGCATTGTTATGCTATTGGTCAGTAGAGCAAAAACTGCAATCGGCGGCCAGGTATCTGTTTGGTTGATGGGCTTAATGATCTTCTTTGATGATTACAGTAATACTTTGGTAGTAGGTAATACGGCCAGACCTCTGACCGATCATTTAAAGATATCTCGAGAAAAACTGGCATATATTGTGGATTCAACTGCAGCACCAGTTGTTTGCTTGGCTTTAATCACAACTTGGATCGGCTATGAAGTCGGATTAATTGATGCCGCTTTGAGCGGTATACCTGAGTTGACTGAGCCTGCATACACTGTTTTTTTGCATTCCATTCCATATAGCTTTTATCCAATTTTGGCGATTATTTTTGTTTTTACTGTCGCGTATACAGGTAAGGACATGGGTCCAATGTATGCGGCCGAAGTGAGAGCAAGGAATGGTCAAGTGTCCCCAATTAATTCAATGGATACGCCTGCCATACAAGGGGACAATTTAGAACCTAAGGCCGGTGTGAAGATGCGCGCCATCAATGCGTTCATCCCAATAATTGTGCTGATAGTTTCACTTCTGGCAGGGCTTTATATAACGGGTGAAGGTGAAAACTTAACAGATATTATTGGCTCGGCAAACTCTTATGTTGCCATGCTTTGGGCTTCTCTGCTTGGTGCTATGACGGCAGCGATAATGACCATATCGCAAAAGATATTGACCACCCATGAGACCGTGGATGCTTGGTTTGGAGGGGTAAGAGCAATGTTGTTTGCCATGATTGTCTTAATTTTAGCTTGGGCACTTTCAGACATTAGTATGGCACTGCATACGGCAGACTATTTGGTATCGATACTTGCTGATTCATTGCCTGCTCAGATGGTTCCGGCTACGGTTTTTGTTCTTTCTGCGATTACTGCATTTACAACTGGAACCAGCTGGGGAACATTAGGCATTCTTATGCCCTTGGTAGTGCCTTTATGTTGGGCAGTTATGCAAGTAAACGGCATGGCCACTCCTGAGCATATGCACATTTTGTATTCAGCGATTGCATGTAATCTTGCAGGTGCGGTATGGGGCGATCATTGTTCACCAATATCAGACACCACAGTATTGTCTTCAATGGCCAGTGGTTGCGATCATATTGAGCATGTTCGAACTCAAATGCCTTATGCATTGTTGGTGGGTTTTGTGGCAATCATTATTGGAACTGTTCCAGGTGCTTATGGTTTTTCACCAATCATTTCAATTTTATTGGGTGGTGTGATACTGATTGGGATTCTGAATTATTTTGGCAAAACAGCGCATTGATGGATATTTTTGAATCACCTAACCTAGATTAGTACTCATGATGTCATATTTCAATGAAGATTCATTCTGCTTGAGGTAGAATCTTTTTAATTATAAGAAGTGTTTTTGGAGGATAAAATGTATCGATTTTTTGTATTTTTTTTAACTGTTTTGTTTGGCGTATCTGCGCCTGCTCAAGATAATGGTATTGAAGAGAAAGTTAAAGCTGCCATGCAGGCAAAAGTAAGAACTGAAGCTGAAATTGCCAGAGATAGAAATAGAAGACCGTTAGAGACATTGAATTTCTTTCAACTAACAGATGACATGCGAGTACTTGAACTGATTCCTGCAGGTGGTTGGTACACAAAAATATTGGCTCCGGTACTTAAGGACAATGGTGAATTGTATGTATCAATTTGGGCGGATCGTTTAAAATCTGGATTGCTATCCCAAGATGGCTTTAAACACGTTAAAGTAATTGCCGCACCTACCCCAAGAAGAAGCGGAGAAGGCAGACTTAATACACTGGATTCTTTTTCTTTTGGTGTAACCAATTTGGATTTAGTGGTCACATTTAGGAATATGCATAATTTTAACGTGGCTGGAAGAAATGCGATCAACCAAGCTACTTTTGATGCACTGAAATCAGGAGGATTGTATGGGGTTATAGATCATACACGACGCCACATGCAACCAATGACAAATGAAGTTTGGCGAAGAGCTGATCCAGTCGAAATAATCAAAGAGTTGTTGGATATTGGATTTGAATTTGTAGACTTTTCGGGTCTTCATTATAAGCCTGACGATGAGTTGCGATACGAAGTAGGGCGTAAATCGGTAACAGGAAACACAGATCGATTTACTTTTCTTTTTAGAAAGCCGTGATATTGATTGTTAGGAACTTCTTCAACAAAGGATTTTAAGTTTTAGTAGCCAAATTATGAGTATTAAACCAGTTATTGCTGTACCAGCAGACAGAAGACTGATCGGCATTCATCCATTTCATATGGTTGGCGAGAAATATATCACTGCACTCAAAGATGCATCTGGCGGTTTACCATGGATGGTACCAGCATCTGGTGATGACGATATGCTTGATGATCTATTAGAAAGGATAGACGGTTTATTTCTCACTGGAAGTATTTCTGATATTGAGCCACATCATTATCAAGGTGAG
>Ga0208764_10002150_pt1 | contig 12487 bp, 7 predicted proteins | sample ETNtaG_18_FD_185762 | JGI IMG/M metagenome (GOLD analysis project Ga0208764, IMG submission 185762) | Marine microbial and viral communities from oxygen minimum zone, Eastern Pacific Ocean - ETNP201302SV91 (SPAdes) (version 2) | ecosystem: Environmental > Aquatic > Marine > Oceanic ... | reverse complement strand
GGGGAAAAATTAGATGATCTAATTGATGACTTAATTGAATTAGAAGTTTTATCTGTTACGGTCAAAGATAAAAGAAATCCTAAAACCTCCGACTGGTTTCATTATAATGATAAGCAAATGATAATTCATGGCGATACTCATTATATTATATTACTTGTTGAGTTCGATTACCCAACTGAAAAACTGATTCATGAAATATCAAAAAAACTCAATCCAAATACACCTTTCGAATATTTTGAAAATCTGTTTCATGATACTGACTGGGTCAAACACACCCAATCCAAATTTAATGAAATTATAATTTCTCCATCCTTGCGTATTGTACCACCATGGAAAATTGATGAAAATTTTAAAGGTAATACTATAATTATTGATCCTGGAAGTGGTTTTGGTACAGGTTCACATCCCACTACACAACTCTGTTTACAGTGGCTCGAAAAAAATATAAACCCATCAAATTCGATTTTAGATTATGGAACCGGATCAGGAATATTATCAATCGCAGCAAGAGCATTGGGGGTTAAACATATTACAGGAGTTGATATAGATACAAGAGCGATTGAAAATGCAAATCATAACAGTGAATTAAATGGTTATGATATTTCATTTTTAGATTTGAATTATAAATCCATTGAACATTCATTCGATATAGTAGTCGCTAATATTCTTTCTATTACTTTAATCAAACTTTCTCCCGTATTAAAAAATATCACATTAAAAAAAATTGTTCTGTGTGGTGTCCTCGACCATCAAACAGATTCTGTAATCAAAGCATTTTCGGATTGGATTCAATTGGATATCAAAACAAAATCTAGAGGTTGGAATCTTTTAAGCGGTGAATTATAAACTAGAAAAATATCGTTTTGATTCAGTTATAACTTTTGGTGAAAGTAGGAGGGTTCCAACCATTGTTGGAATAACCATTAATGCATAGGCACTATCTACAAAATTGACGGCAATATCTATGGATGTTACTGAAGCAATAATTATAGTCACTATATATACCCAGTTATATGCACTTTTCCACCGAGTACCAAATAAATAACTAACACATTTTCTACCGTAATAAGAATAGCCAAACATTGTTGAAAATGCAAATGTCAGGACTGCAATAATTAAAAATATTTGGCCAGATAACCCAAGCTCAGCTTCAAATGCTGCAGCTGTCAAGGTTACTCCATTGTAATCCTGATTATAGACACCACTAATTAGAATGATCATAGCCGTGATAGAACAAACAATGATTGTATCAATAAACGGTCCAAGCATTGCAACCAATCCTTCTCTAACTGGTTCTTTTGTTTTGGCAGCACCATGTGCCATAGTTTCTGTTCCAGTACCTGCTTCATTTGAAAATAATCCTCGACGAACTCCAATTATAATCATACTACCTAACGCTCCACCTGTTACTGCTGATCCAGTAAAAGCATCTTGAATAATCAAAGAAAATATCTCAGGTATTTTCCAAAAATTTTTTCCTAATATAATGATTGCAACAAATAAATAGATTCCAACCATAAAGGGAACCATCTTACTTGCAACCTTTGCAATACGTTGAATACCACCAAAAATAACTACACCCACTAATCCAGCAACAAAAATTCCCGTTAAAAGATTACCAATAAAAATATTTTCTTGAAATAATACCAAAGGTGTAAAAATAAAATCTCTAATTATTTGAGATAATTGATTTGCTTGGAAAAATACAAGACTACCAAATAGACCTGAGACACTAAACATTATCGATAATGGTCGGAATTTTTCTCCTAGACCTTTTTCAATAAAATACATTACACCACCCTGAATCTCACCTTTATCATCATTTCCTCGATACATAACAGCAAGAGTACATGTAAAATATTTTGTACTCATTCCTAATATCGCAGTAACCCACATCCAGAAAATAGCACCAGGTCCACCTGTATGAATTGCAACAGCAACACCAGCTATATTTCCCATTCCAACCGTACCTGCTAGTGCACTAGAAAGTGCTTCAAAATGTGTTATTTGACCGGGCGCATCATCAGAATCATATTTACCCATTAGGATATCAATCCCATGTTTAAAATATAGCAGAGGAATTAAACGACTATAAAAAACAAAAAATATCCCGCCGCCTAGAAGCAATAATACTAATGGTGTACCCCAGAGAAAACCAGCTAATGCAGAAATTGAAGAATCTAATAATTTATAAATATTCATTCTATATCATTTTATTATTGGTACATTATTCTGAAATTCGCTTTAAATAGTATAGAATATAATGCTAATTAAGTTTGACCAATATCTCATTCGCCAATTTTCTATTATCCTTGGTTTATCACTCATAGGATTTCTATCTATATTTATTATCGTTGATCTTATTGAGAATTTAGATCGTTTTATTGATAATCAAGTATCAAGCAATATTGTTTTAAAATATTATTTTTATACTCTACCATATTTTTTGAGTATTGGTCTACCCATGTCTGTATTGATATCTACAGTTATGAGCTTTGGGGCAATTGCAAAACGGAACGAATGGACAGCTATGAAAGCATCCGGTATAAGTCTCTATCGTTTAGCTATTCCTCTTATATTTTGTGGTTTATTACTTTCAGGAATATCTTTTATTCTTGATAATAAACTGGTGGCATATGGCAATGAAAAACGATTTGAAATCGATAGAGACTATGTTAAAAAAAAATCCAGACATAAATTAAAAAAATTATTAAAAGATATCGTACTTCAAAAAAGCTCAAACTCACATATATCTTTAGCTAAATATTATATTCAAAAAACCACTGGGAATGATTTAACTTTTATAGGTTTAGGTAATACATCTATTCGCACAAGAATTGATGCAAAAAAAATAAACTGGAATGAGCAAGCAGAAATGTGGACTCTGAAAGATTATTCTATCCGAAATTTTAATGAAGATGGTAACGAGGTAAATGTAATTTTAGGTACAAAAGATACACTCATCAAACTTGGGTTTACACCAAGTGATATACAACAACAAGCAAGAAAACCAGATGAATTAGATTATTATAGATTGACAGATATGATTAAAAAGTTAAAATCGAATGGAGTTGATACATTAAAGTGGGAAGTGACCCGCTATCTAAAAATATCCTTTGCTTTTACTAACTTGATAGTAGTTCTTTGTGGGATACCTTTAGTTGTATTAAAAGAAAAAGGAGGGTTTTCTTTTGCTGCAGGTGCTAGCGTATTTGTGATTTTTGGCTATTATGCATTTATTAAGTTTGGACAATCTCTTGGATTTAAAGGTATATTGGCACCTATTCTATCAGCCTGGTTAGGAAATATAATATTTATTATTGGTGGAATAATACTATTCAAAAAAGCGAAAACATAGTGGGAAAATTTTAATTTTCTTCTATTGGCTGGGGCTGTGGACCCTCGTCATCTAATAAATCATTACTTTTCTGTTTACCTAAAAATGTAATTCCAAAAGAAAGGTTTAACCCTTTCATAGTATGCAACCACATCCCATTTCTAAAAGCAAACCCAAAATCAAACATAAACCTACTTTTACGCAATCCAAATCCCATTCCCAATTCTTGCATATCTCCACCACCCCAACCAAATCCAATACGAAGTGGTAGATTAGGCATTCTTGTCCATTCTGTACCGATTGACCATTTCCATTGCTTCTGTGAATAATATTTGTTTTCAAATCCAGCAACAAGATCTGATGCCATTAAAAAATTGCCAAAATTTTTGGATAAACCTAAACGAAATGTTGCTGGAATACGAGTCTCAAAATCTTTTGTCTTTTTTGGAATAAAAAAGACCGTTTCATTTGTAAATAGAGAATCATTCGATAATTTATCAGCTCGAATTGTATCAATATTAAATGTATATAATATTGATTCATTTGGGTCTAAAGTTTCATCACCCCATGTAAATGGATAAAAATTATTCGTTAGGGGATTTATCCCAGTATTGCCATTTTCAGATCCTTGCTCCCAACGAATACTTCCAACCGCATTAATTAAAGATGCACCGAAAGTCCAACCATTTAAAGGTCTTGAAACCGCACCTATGTCTACACCAAAACCTGTACCACCTACGCCTTGGCGTATAATATATTTCCCATTCCCATATATGCCTAAATCATCTGTTATTAAGTGGGATGAAGAAGAATCTTCATCTACACCCAAATAAAATAGTCCCTGAATATATTTTGCTGTAATCCCAAAGGACATATACTTGAATGGTATGCCAAAAGATAAACCATATTCATTTATACCTAATATTTCATAATTAAATTCCAGATCAAGATCTGCTTTTTGTCCATTACCATAAAAAATTAATTCAAGTAATCCTATTGGAAGCTTATAATTTTGTAAAATTATATTGTTAGCTGTAAATGCTAAATTATTCCTTGAAATATTTAATAATGGTATCGGCATGTGAGTATCCATAAAAAAAGATAAACCATCTGCCTCTCTCAATGTATTAAAAAGTCTATTTTTTTCCTTAGTATTCAAAGTATCACCACTGTACTGTGCTATATTTTCTATTGAGAAAAAATTCCCGATAAATCCAAAATCCAATTGAAAACCTTGAATCATGTAAGGCTTGTCTTGTTGTAAACCAATTAGACCTGGATTATAGCCAATACTGAAAACTCCTTCAGCAATAGTTGTATATGCTCCTGCCATAGCAACAACTCTTGGGTCACGCTTCGTCTGAGCCTGAATTGAATAAATAATAAAAATTATTACTAAAGCATATTTTTTCATCTGTGTAAAGTTGTTAGTTGTGGTTTACCAGCAAAATTAAGTGATCTGCTTGGGGATTTTACTTTGATAAAAGAACCATTGATATCACAAGATTGTCCATCTGAAGAAATAATTTTCAGTCTTAATGAATCAGTTTCAGATAATCCACTAGATGATAAGTCCCAGCTAAATGATCCTGTATTTTCAATATTTTCTTCAATCACAGTCCAACCATCATTTATTACACATGATCTTTTTTTATATTTAGTCGTATCATTACTCGTAGAAGTAGAGAAAAATAAGCTTACAAGCTCACTACCTGTACCATAGGAAGCCCATAATATTTCATAAACCTCATCAGTAAATAGAATTTCTCCAGGTCCACCATTAGGGTAAGTTATTATTAATTCATTTTCCACTGACCCAAATGCCCCAGAGCTACTTAATCTAAATGTAATAAATGAGCTAAATTCTAAGAAATCATTTACCGAAAGAAAAACACCAATACTATCGGTACCAGGGATGTGAAATCGCGGCATAGTGTAATGATCACCAAAATCCGTTAATAAGTAAATTTTAGATGAATCAATTGTGCTCTCGTATATCCCTGACCCGGGTTCTGCAACCATTCCTTCAGGAAAACCTAATGTATCATCTGCACCATAGTATGAATTAGGATTAGGTAAGTAAAATTTGAAAAGAGTATCTACATATGAAATTACTGTATCAGTAGCAGAACCTTCTGACTTCACAATATAGGGCAATCCATCTACACATTCGGAATAATCTGTCATAATTTTATAAATATAGATATTGCTACTATCAGGAGAAAGATCACTACATTTTTTAATAATATATAGACTATCGGTAGATTCGTACATTATGGGATCATTCTTCACTAATACTGAATCTCTGAAATAAATTAATTGTTCCCTTGAAGTATCAGTAGGAAACACTGAATCATTACTCATTAAAACTGCAACTTCAGCACCAAAAGGCATTGCATTTGTTATATTTGAAACAAGGTTTGTCTCTATTAGACTATTCCTTATTTTATATCGTGTATCATGCTCAAATTCTTCTATTTTTGTTGCTGTTCCTCCCATAAATGTCATTGGTAAAAGTTGAAGAACAAAAGGAATTGTTACTCTAAACCCGCCTCCAAGTGCTTTACCTCCCTCTATTCTACCACGTCCATCAACTTTAGCTTTGGGATCTATAATTAATGTTGTTGGATTAGATGCTAATAAATCAATAATAGTTGCACAAGTATCACAAGGTATCTCTGTATTTTGGTAAAAAGGAATAGTATCTTCGATATCTTCATAAATTGTGATTGTCGTACCCAACTTATTCAGAGCAATAATAGTTAAAGCAGTATCAGTATCTGGAACATTATCGCAATCTCCATCATCCATGCATGGATACCCAACATTGTCAATATTTACTGGAAGGTAGGTTAGCTCACCTAGTGAATTGTAGCCTTTAAAATCCATATTCATTTGTATAGGTAATTGAATCTGGTTTTTGAAAATAATTTCTATTTGAGCTTCAGTTGGTATCGCACCAGTAAAACCTGGAGGAAACTCTTGCTCTTGTGGATCCGATGGTAATTCCATAAATAGGTTAGCACCAATGGATGAAAACTCTAGTTTATCAAGCTTCAAATCCATTGTAAACTCACCTAATGGTGAACCATCTAAAGGTATCCTAGCATTTTGTTCAGGAATTTCAATATCTAATGCCAGATCAAATGTTGTAAATGCGCTGTCTGCCCAACCATCACCATCATTATCAGGTACAGTACTTTTTAATTTGTACCCTTCCATGTTAAATAGTTTATTGATTGCAGCTGAATCTCTATGAAGAGTATCAATGATAAAAACAGGTTGATTACCATTCTCATCAAAAAAATTATCAAAACTCAAATAAAAACTCGTCTTAAAAGGAAATGTTGCATTAAGGTTTGAAATCTCCAACCCATTTATACATTCACTGGGATCACAATTAACGCCCTCTTGCAAGGTGTTCTCATAAATTTCCATTCGACTAATTCCTGTTTCTGTCATGTCCATTTCAGGAATAACGACAGGTTCCATTTCAAGACCATCTGACAGTGATACTTGATTTGTAGTTACAGCAATATCACTTATACCAAACATTTGAAAAGCTAATTGGAAATCTACGTATAGTGATCCAGGAGTAAATTGTAGAATACTATCATCTGGAGCTGCTGCAAGAGACATATTTGTAAACATTTTAAGAAAGCTCGTAAGTCCTTTTTCAGATAAATCAGTGGTTTTTTCAAAAGTAGAATCAGTCTGTACAGAAGTTTTGTTATGACTCGCAAGAGAATCATTTAATGGTATACTATTTCCCGTAACTAAATATGAAGAAATATTTTTCAGGTTAGTAGGGATACCATTATTCTTGAAAAGTGTACGATAGGTACTATTAGATACATGACTAGCAATAATGAGACTATCTATACTGGCAATAATTGCGGGATCATCAGGAAGATCTATTGATGATAAACCCAAATCAATAGTTGTATCTATGGCCGATGATACTATTCCCATCAACGAGTCAAACAACACAACAATCAGGGAATTATAATTTGCACCAGTCATGTGCCTGACAGTGTCATCTGGAATGGGGAATGAAAATAATCTACCTAAAGTATCACCTGTGGTTCCTTGAAGCTGAGGAGGCACACCTTCAGTTGTATCAGTTACACAAATTAAAGTATCCTGCGAATATCCAAATCCTAGGTCGATAGTCACAATATCACACCATTTCGCTGTGTCTTGATAGATTGCTAGATCATATAAAACTGCATCAATTTTTTGTTCAACTGCTATTCCAGGTAATTCAATATCTAGACTAATACCTGGAATTTCACCTGATGATATTGACTGGTCTAGTTCTATTGGAATTACAGGTAATTTAGGTAAAGTAGTTGCAGGCATTTCACCTTCTTGGACAATTTTAAATCCCAAAGAATCATCTGTTGGAAAGATACCAGCTTCAGGGTTTGCAAGGTCCGTCATTTCATATCTTGTCTGTACTAATGGAATTTTAAGGTCTAGGTACCATGTAGGCATTTCAAATTTTTCGGGGATATCAAAATCACATGCTACTATCACTAGAAGCACTAGCACTAGAAAAGTATGTGTAACACCATTTTTCCAGTTAGTTTGGATATGTCTCGGTCTTACCTTCATGTTATGCCAAATGTATTGGACTTCCGCACCTAAATTTGTGAAATTATTCTGATAGTTACAAAAACAAAAAACCCCACATTTTAATGAGGGGTTAGTTATTGTTAATATTTAACTTATATTAATATCTATAGTGATCTGGCTTATAAGGACCTTCCTTCGGGACACCAATATAGTCTGCTTGATCATCAGTTAATTCAGTTAAAATCACACCTAAATGGTTTAAATGAAGGCGTGCAACCTCTTCATCCAGTTCCTTAGGAAGCATATACACTCCAATTTCAGGTGCATCTTTTGCCAATGCTATTTGAGCCATTACTTGATTCGTAAATGAGTTTGACATAACAAAACTTGGATGACCAGTTGCACAACCTAGATTAACTAAGCGTCCTTCAGCGAGTAAAAATACTTGATGCCCGTCTGGAAATGTATAACGATCAACTTGAGGTTTTATAATTTCCCTTTGAACTAAGGCATCATCATTAAGCAAATTTACCTGTATTTCATTATCAAAATGTCCGATATTACATACAATTGCCTGATCTCTCATTGAATACATATGATCTTTTGTTATTACATCTTTATTGCCAGTTGTAGTTACATAAATGTGACCTTCAGAGAGAGCTTTTTCTACTGTAGTTACTTCAAAACCTTCCATTGCTGCTTGCAGAGCACAAATTGGGTCAATTTCAGTAATTAAAACTCTTGCACCATAACCACGCATAGATTGAGCACAACCACGACCAACATCTCCATACCCGCATACTACTATTGTTTTTCCAGCAACCATAACATCTAAAGCCCTTTTAAGGCCATCTGCAAGAGACTCTCTGCAACCATAAATATTATCAAACTTTGATTTTGTTACAGAGTCATTGACATTATACGCTGGAAAGAGTAAATGACCTTCCTTTTCCATCTGGACAAGTCTATGAACGCCAGTAGTTGTCTCTTCAGATACACCTATAATATTATTTTGAAGCTTATGCCAATGGTTCGGATCTTTTTCCAAGACTTCTCTAAGTAAATTTTCGATGATTTTTTCTTCTTCTATTTCTGTAGTGATCTTAGGTATTTCATTATACTTAGAATAATACTCTTCTAATTCATATCCTTTATGTATCAATAAGGTTGCGTCACCACCATCATCAACAATTAAATCAGGGCCAGTGCCATCTTGAAATGTGAGTGCCTGTAATGTACACCACCAATATTCTTCTAATGATTCTCCCTTCCATGCAAATACTGGCACACCACTTTGAGCAATAACTGCTGCAGCATGATCCTGTGTCGAAAAAATATTACAGCTCGCCCAACGTATATCAGCTCCAAGTTCTACTAAAGTTTCTATCAATACTGCTGTTTCTACCGTCATATGGAGAGAACCCGTAAGCTTTTTTCCTTTTAATGGTTTTTCAGGACCATATTTTTTCCGTGTTGCCATAAGACCAGGCATCTCTTTTTCAGCAATATCTAATGCCTTTCGGCCAGCTTCAGCTAATGAAATATCCTTAACTTTGTATGGTATAGATTCTACAATAGTGTGCAACAATGTTTCTGACATTTTTCCTCCTATATTTTTCGAAGCAGGGTATCAACCATATCAGTTTTTTCCCATGTAAATTGTTCTAATTCTCTACCAAAATGACCATACGCTGCAGTTTGCCTGTAGCGAGGTTTTTTAAGATCTAAGTGTGAAACTATTTCCCCAGGTTTGACCGGGAATACATCTCTGGCCAATTTAGTAAGAAATTCATCATCTTTTTTACCTGTCCCCATTGTCTTCAAATAAAAAGATGTAGGCTCTGCTACGCCTATACTATAAGATAACTGCACTTCACACCGCTCCGCTAAATTGGCTGCTACTATATTTTTCGCAATATATCTTGCCATATATGTTGCACTGCGATCCACTTTAGATGGATCTTTACCTGAAAATGCACCACCACCATGAGGTGCATAACCGCCATAAGTATCAACAATAATTTTCCTACCTGTAAGCCCTGTATCTGCTTCAGGTCCACCATAAACAAATCGACCTGTGCCATTAACAATAAAGTCCATATTGTAATCATACCCATACGAATCGAGTACTGGTTTAATTACATGCTTGACAACTTCCATTTTAACAAAATTCAATTCATTTTCTTCTGAGCCATATTCATTAAGCATGTCATCATGCTGTGTTGCGATAACAGTTTTATCAACAGATACGGGAATTCCATTTTTATAACTTACAGATACCTGTGATTTCCCATCTGGCCTTAACCAAGGTAATTTTCCATTCTTTCTTAATTGAGTTAATTTTTCGGTTAGGCGTTGAGAAATTTGTATTGGAAGTGGCATTAATTCAGGAGTCTCTTTACAAGCAAAACCAAACATTAGTCCTTGATCTCCCGCTCCTTGATTAGATATATCTTCTGCATCTACTCCTTGTGCGATTTCAGGACTCTGTTCATGGAGTTTAGATAAGACTTTAACATCCTCGGGGTCTATACCACTATTTCCTTTATGATATCCAATTTCTCTAATTGTATTTTTAACAATTTTTTCCACATCAATATTAGCTATTGTTCTTATCTCTCCAGAAATCACTACTAATCCCTTTGTTGCTAAGGATTCACAGGCAACATGAGCTTCATTATCTTTGGATAATATATCATCTAATATTGCATCTGAAAATGCATCACAAGCCTTATCAGGGTGTCCTTCAGTGACAGATTCAGATGTAAATAAAAAGTTACTCATAACAGTTCCTTCATTAATTCTAAAATAATCTTAAAAGTGACCGCGAAATTAATCAAATATATTGCTTTGTTTTTATACAAAATTCTCTATATATCTTAGCCAATTCTTGCAACATTTCTATGGATGATTGAAAATTATAAGACATTATGTGCTCTACATTTAGTCCTACAGGAACACGTAAATTATTTTTATCTACATGATTCAAAATTTCATTCATTACTTCAACCGCAACATCTAATGACCTATCTGTCATTGATCCAGGCCTTCCATTTAAATATCGTTCTGTGTCATACGGGATTTCCACACCTAGCCACTTTAAAAAATCTATATTTTTTTGTGATGATACCGGCGCAAAACTCAATAATATTCTTCTTGGAAACGTATTAAGATTAGTACACCTTTTTTGATAATTATTAATCATTTTTATTATATTTTCCGAATCATATAATACCTGAGTAGTAAAAAACTCTGAACCACAATTACTTTTATCTATTAAATTTTTTGATTCATCTTTTCTACTAGGTATTGATATACCACCACACAAAATATTTGCACCAGTTTTATTTAATTTGTTAGTAATTGATTTAAGAGTTTGATTCACAGTAGGACCAGGATAATGTTGATTACTTGATTCACCGCCTACTATAATCAAATTCTCTATTTCGTATTTAGTATTCGTTTCTTCCAACCAACGCATTTGCTCATCAAATGGTAAGTGCACCACCACTCTATTTACAATTGCCTCTATTCCAACAATATCTTGAAGAAGCATCCCAAATTCTCGTGGTTCTCCTCTTTTTTGATTAGAGACTGGACGCTCTCCTCGTCCAATCTCATCATGTACTTCAGGGATGTTGATAGCATCAATATGGGTTTGTGATAATAAAGAGCTTATAGTTTCAGCGTATGAATTTAAAGTACCATCTTTTTCTCTTGGAGGTAAGATTTCATATGCTACAACAGGTCGCTGAGGTTTTTTTATTTTATCTCTTATTCTCATGATATAAAATTTTTAAGAACACTGAAATAGTTTGCATTTGGATGAGCAAAATACCAACCACAAACAGATGCAGTGGGGTACATAGCTCTTGATTCTGTTAATTGAATTCCAGTTTCTTTTTCTACATTTAATAATTTCCATATTTTATCTTTTTCTTTATGATCTGGACACGCAGAATAACCAGGAGCTGGACGAATACCTGCAAATTTTTCTTTTAATATTTCATTAATTTTTAATTTTTCATTTTTAGAGTAACCCCAATCTTTCATTCTAATTTTTTTATGAAGCCATTCAGCACAAGCTTCTGCGAGCCGATCTGCTATTACCTTAACCATTATAGCATTATAGTCATCATACTTAGATTCATAATGCTTAACAATTTTATTTAAACCATGTCCTGATGTCACAGCAAAAACACCTATATAATCATCACCATTGGGTGAAATGTAATCAGCCAAACAAAAATTTGGGTTAAGACCTTTATCAATTAATTGCCTTGGAAAATGAAAAGTGATGTCATTTTGAATAATTTCTACGTTTTCATTATTTGACTTTGCTTGAAAAATACCATAAACAGCTTTTGCAGCTAATGATTCTGATTCAATAATAATTTTTAATAATCTACGAGCATCTTCATATAATTTTTTTGCTTCAATTCCCTTTTGAGGATCATTCAAAATAGAAGGATATAAACCTTTCAATTCCCATGCATGAAAAAAAGGAGACCAGTCAATATAGTCTAACAGTTTCTTTAAGGAAATGGAATTTATGCCATTGATCCATAGTCT
>Ga0208764_10002148_pt1 | contig 12493 bp, 11 predicted proteins | sample ETNtaG_18_FD_185762 | JGI IMG/M metagenome (GOLD analysis project Ga0208764, IMG submission 185762) | Marine microbial and viral communities from oxygen minimum zone, Eastern Pacific Ocean - ETNP201302SV91 (SPAdes) (version 2) | ecosystem: Environmental > Aquatic > Marine > Oceanic ... | reverse complement strand
CTACTTCTCCAATCCTAATCTATCTGATCCTTCATTATTTGTAACTTGGTGGAGGAAAATTCGTCAAAAATTGTGGGACGAGTTTGATACTATGCAATACTCATATAGAAAACCAAATTCTTTCGTTACCACAGAAATAATTAAAAACAACAAAGACTTTGAGTTTTATGATAATATTTCTACAACTAACAAAGAAAAAATTGATGATATTATAAACCAATCTTTCTTAGAAGCTACTGATTCATTGAATAATTGGAAAGAAACAAATAACAAAAAAGATGTTATTTGGAAAGATTTCAAGAAAACATCAATAAATCACCTTCTAAATATTAAGAGTTTCAGTAAATATAATGTAGAAGTTGGAGGATATAGAAATATATTAAACGCTGCTAGTGAAAGACATGGCCCATCATGGAGAATGATTGTAAGATTAAATAAAAACGATAAAACAAAAGCTTGGGGAGTATATCCTGGTGGTCAATCTGGAAACCCTGGAAACAATAATTATTTTGGAGAAATAAAAAATTGGGGAAAAGGAAACTATAAAGAATTGTTATTTAATCAATCTCACATGGATAATAAGGGAAAAGTTATTTATGAAAAAACATATTATAATAAATGAATTTTATACTAAGAATTTTAATTACTGGAATATCAACATATTACATCAGTTCATTTTTTCCTTGGTGGTCAATTATTTTCATTCCATTTATTTTAGGTTTAATCTTTGATGACAAATACATTTCGCACTTTTTAAGCAGTTTTATTGGTGTTTCAGTATCTTGGTTTTTCCTACTATTGGGAATGGAATATCAAACAGAAGCAATTCTTTCATCTAAAATTATTCAAATATTAAATATTAACTCTACTAATTCCTTAATCATTATATCTGCTGTTATAGGAGGTATTGTATCCGGTTTATCCTCAATTACAGCTCTGTCACTAGTAAATATATTTAGGAAGAAAAAAGATAAAAGAGATTACAGATTTAATTGATAACAAAATCAATAATTTCATTATCTAGTGGGTTAACATTTGATGAATAAACTGCTTTCAAATTTCCAGTTTCATCAATTAAATACTTGAAAAAATTCCATCTTGGTGATTTATCATTCCATCCATTATCTTCAATAGAGGATAACCACTTGTAGACTGAATTAGAATCTTTTCCTCTAACATCAGACTTTTCAAATAACTGAAATTCAATACCATAATTAGTTTCACAAAATTCTTCGATTTGGTCATTTGATCCTGGTTCTTGAAATCCAAAATTATTAGATGGAAAAGCTAATATTGTTATTTTATCATTGTATTTTTTGTGAAGCTCTTGTAAATCTTTATACTGTGATGTATATCCACACTTTGATGCAACATTAACTATTAATAGCTTTTTACCTTTAAATTTAGAAAAATCAATAATGTTACCATCGATATCATTAGCAGTTAATTTATAAAAATTATTTTCATTAGATATCAAATTATTATCAGGAGCTTTATCATTAACTTTAAAAACTTTCTCTCTCAGAAAATAAATTCCACTAAAAGATATAATCGTTGAAAGAAGTACAATAAATAATATTTTCATCACATTTTTTTAGGAACATCAACTCCAAGTAATTCTAACGAATTTTTTATTGTAACTGATGTCAAATGTGATAACGCAATTTTAAAAGAAGTTGTTTCATTATTTTTCCCATCAATTATTTTCTCATCTTGATAAAAAGAGTTAAATAGTTTAGCAAGATCATAAGCAAACTGACTAATTAATGAAGGAGAATAAGAATCTGATGAAATTTCAATAATGTTTGGAAACTGATATATATGATCAATTATTTTTTTTTGTTTAAGAGATATATTTTCTAAATCATCAATTTTGTAATTAGCATATTCTATATTTAGTGTTTCAGCTCTTCTAATTATTGAACAAATCCTAGCATAGGTATATTGAATAAATGGACCAGTATTTCCATGGAAATCAATTGATTCATCAGGATCAAATAACATCTTTTTTTTAGGATCAACTCTTAATAGATAATATTTTAATGCACCTAATGCGATTTTATTATATAAATCAATTAAATCATCGGAATCAAAATCATCAATTTTCCCTAATTCCTCAGTTCTAATTTTTGCTGTTTTTATCATATGATTTACTAAATCATCTGCATCAACTACATTACCCTCTCTAGATTTCATCTTACCATCAGGTAAATCAACCATGCCATAGGATAAATGATAACACTCTTTAGCCCATTCATAGCCAAGTTTTTCCAAAATTTTAAATAAAACTTTAAAATGGTAGTCTTGTTCATTTCCAACAGTATATATCTGTTTCTTAATATTTGGGAAATCTTGAAATCTTTTAATTGCAGTTCCTATATCTTGTGTTATATAAACAGATGTTCCATCACTTCTTAGAAGTATTTTATTATCTAATTTCTCATTACTTAAATCTACCCAAACAGAACCATCATCCTTTTTATTAAATAAATTATTATTGAGACCATTTTTAATATTTTCTTTACCTAACAAATATGTTTCAGACTCATAGTAGTTTTTATCGAAATTTACTCCAATTGACTTATAGGTTGAATTAAAACCTTCATAAACCCATTTATTCATCATCTCCCATAATTCCATAGTAGACTTATCTTTCTCTTCCCATAATTTTAGAAGATCTATTGCCCCTTTAACTAGTTGAGTGTTTCTAGAAGCCTCTTCCTCAATCATACCATCTTTAATTAAATCTTTAATTTGTTTCTGATTCTCTTTCTCATACATGACATAATAATCACCTACAAATTTATCCCCTTTAATATCTGTTGATTTTGGTGTTTTTCCATCTGAAAAAAGTTTCCACGCAATCATGGATTTACATATATGTATTCCTCTGTCATTTATTATTTGAACTTTATGAACTTTTTTACCATTAGCCTCTAAAATTTTTGACATGGAATCGCCTAAAAATATATTTCTTAAATGACCTAAATGTAAAGGTTTATTTGTATTAGGAGATGAAAACTCAACCATTACCTCTTCCCCATCTAGCTTCTTATAACCCCATTTTTTTGAACTGGATATACTTTTAAATAAATCTTTTAAAATAACATTAGATAAGTCTAGGTTAAGGAATCCCTTAACTACATTAAACTCAGAAATAATCTCAGAATTTTTAACTAAATATTTACCAATTATATTACCTGCCTCTTTAGGGTTAGATTTTAAATACTTAAGATGTGGAAAAAGTATAAAAGTATAAAATCCTTCAAAATTTTTAGGAGTTGTGTCAATTGATATATTTTGAATATTACAATCATAATTAAAAGAATCAATTAAAGCTTTTTTTATTATTTGTTTTATTTCAAGCTGAACGTTTATCATGCTACAAAAATTAAATTAAATGGATTATATTCATAACAAATAATAGATTAAGTTTGAAAATAAATATTTTATATCATCAAAATGAGAGAAAAAAGGGACTCAGTTATTATTCTACCTACTTTTAATGAAATTGGAAATATTGAAATTACATTAAAAAAAATTGAAAATTTAAATAATAAATTTGATGTAATAGTAGTTGACGATAATTCTCCAGATGGAACAGGGTCATATGTTCAAGATTCAATAAATTCAAAAAAATTTAATATTAATATAACTTTAATAAGAAGAAAAGGAAAAGAGGGTTTAGGAACAGCATATATTGAAGGGTTTAAAAAGAGTCTAGAGCTAAAATACAATTTTATTTTTCAATTAGATTGTGACGGATCTCATGATCCAAATAAACTAGAAGACTTGTTAAATGAATTAAAAAATAATAATACTGATATTGTTGTTGGATCAAGATATATCAAGGGTATTACTGTAATAAATTGGCCTCTATCTAGACTTTTATTATCAATTTTTGCAAATTATTATGTTAAGATTATTACTGGATTAAATGTAAATGATTCCACAGGCGGATTTAATGGTTATAGTTATAATGCTCTAAATAGTATTATGAAAAACAATATCTATTTTAAAGGATATGCATTTCAAATACAAATGAAATTTATTGGATATAAATTGGGTTATAGGATTAAAGAAATACCTATAATTTTTAAGGACAGAGAAATTGGGGAATCAAAAATGTCCTTTAAAATATCTGGGGAAGCCTTTCTTGGAATTATATATATGAAGTTTATAAGTCTTTTCAAGTCATTTAAAAGCTAACTAAATTTAATAGAATTAATAACTCTAATTCTATCTATATATATTATCGGGATACTTATAGAAAACAGCATCAAAGCAAACATTATTATGTTAATTATTAATACATTAAAAATAGTAAATTCCATAGGTACATGATCTATATAATAGTTTTCCTTATCTAGATTGAATAGTTTAAAATTATTCTGAAGATAAATTATTATAAAAGAAAGAAGATTACCTAAAAGCATACCATAAACAGTAATTTTTATACCAACATTAAAGAAAATATTGTATATAATATTTCTTTTAGCACCGAACGATTTTAAGGTTCCAATTAGGTTTGTCTTTTCAATAATTAAAATAAAAATTATTGATACCATATTAAAACAAGCAACCAATACAATAATTATAAAAAAGATTATGACATTTTTATCAAGTAAACTTAACCAATCAAAAATTTGTATATATTTTGAGTCAGTTGCCTCAACGTATTCATCATAAGAAGTATTATTTTTTATCTCATCAAATAAAGTTTTATCGTTTAATCCATCATTAACAAAAACATGTAATCCAGATGCCTTATTATTATCCCACTTATATAGTTTTCTAGACAAATCAATGCTACCAAATACTGTAATGTCATCTATCTCCTCTAAACCAGTATTGTATATACCTATAACTAATAGTTTTCTAAAAACAGGAGGTTCATTAGGAAAAAATAAAGTAACGGTATCATTTTGATCAACTTTCAATTTTTTTGATAAAGAATTACTTAGAATTATAGAATTATTTAAATTAAAATTAACTGCAATATCATCTATATGATATTTTATATTATTTAAATATTTTTTTTCAATACCCTTAAATATTACACCTTCAAGAACATTTTCTCTACCTTGAATTAGTGCCGAATTTAATATATATGGATCAACAGATTTAATTTGTTGAATTTTTTTATGATTAATAGATAACCCTGCTGATAAATTAATTGGAGAATTTTTAAAACTTAAGCCATTGCTATAATTTGAAATATTATAATGTCCTGAAAAATCATATATTTTTCTCTTAATTTCATTTTTAAATCCAGATAAAATAAATGATGAAACTAACACTGAGAATAAACCAAAAGAAATACTTACTAAAGCAACTTTTCTGATTACATCAGAAAAACTATTTAGTTTGTTTTTATTATTGAATTTATAAATATTATTAAATAGTTTCATTTAGTAAATTTGTGTAAATCAAACATAGTGGAAAGAAAAATTAAAGACATATTTTTTCTATTTTTATTTATCGCTCTAATTATTTCCTGTAATAGTATTGACCCCGTATCAGATAATAATAATGGTGAAAATATAAATGAAGATACAACAGATGATAATAGTAACAATTGTGAAGATTGCGTTTATGTATATAATTTCGAAATTAACACACTAGGAGTAGGACCAGAGTCCGAAATTGTTGATGAACCAAAAGTACCTGCATCACTAAAAATTAAAAAAGCAGATTCAGTTTTTTTTGAAGGAATTATTGGAATTGAAATCAGAGGAGAGACATCCCAATACTTTGATAAAAAATCATATGGTATTGAAACATGGGATCAACAATATAATGACATTGATGTCCCATTATTAGGTTTTCCAGAAGAAGAAGATTGGATTCTTTATGGTCCATTTAGTGATAAAACACTTATAAGAAATAAAATCATATATGAGTTATCCAATTTAATGGGGTATTATGCATCAAGAACTGAATTTGTAGAACTTACAATAAACTATGAATATAAAGGCCTGTATATTTTTATGGAAAAACTAAAACGTGATAAAAACAGAATTAACATATCAAAACTAGAAGAAAATGACTTAGATGAAAATACTATTTCAGGTGGTTATATAATTAAAATAGATAAGAGTGATATGGAAGATGGGAGTTACACTGATTATAACTCATTCCAATCAAATTATGATGTGTTTGGAATACTTAATGGAGATAAAAAAATAAATTTTAATTATGAATACCCTAAGCCTGGAGAGATTCATGCTGATCAAAAAAAATACATTCAAAAATATTTTAATGAATTTGAGTTTTCATTAGCATCAAATAATTTTAAAAATCCAATTGATGGTTATAGAAAATATATAAATGAAAACTCCTTTATTGACTTCTTTATTTTGAATGAGTTATCAAATAATGTTGATGGATATAGGCTTAGCACTTATTTGTATAAGGACAGAGGAGAGAAGTTAAATATTGGTCCAATATGGGATTTTAATTTATCATTTGGAAATGCAGATTATTGTGGTGGAGAGAGATATGACTTATGGTGCTATAAATTTAATGAAAGATGTCTTGGAGATTCATGGAATGTACCATTTTGGTGGGAAAGAATGCTTGAAGACGAAAGCTTTGTAATTAAATTAAAAAACAGGTGGAATAATTTAAGAACTAATATTTTGTCTGATGAAAATCTAATGGATATTATAAACACAAAATATTCACTACTTAACAATGAAACAGATGTAATTAAAAAGAATTTTGATAAGTGGAAAATTTTTGGAATATACATTTGGCCAAATAGTTTTATCGGCAATAACTATTATGAGGAAATTGAATTTTTAAAGAATTGGATAAAGTTTAGAACGTCCTGGCTTGATAAGGAAATAGATAAATTATAAAAATACTTAATTTTCTAAAATATTTGATTTAAGAAAATTATAAAAAGATTTATAATTAGATTCAGAATTGAATTTTTTTTCAAACATTAATCTAGATTCATTTTTTATATAATTAATCTTTTTTGAATCTAATATTTTTATCACAGCATTAATCAATTGCTGATCATTAAATCTTTTTGGCAATAAATAACCATTTTTATTATCATTAACTGCTTCAGAAATTCCTCCAACATCTGGAGCAACAATAGGTATGCCGAAACTCATTGCTTCCATTATTGAAACAGGGATACCCTCACTTTTACTAGTATTTATAAATAAATCAATATTATTTTTTTTATAAAAACTATACACGTCATCATTATCTAAATAACCTAAAAAGTTGAAATTAACTCCTTTTAATGTTTTTTTTGAAATTGATTCATATTTTGTTAAGAGAGGTCCATCACCAATGTGAGTCCAATGAAAGTTTATGTCTCCCCTAATTTTTGAAACGGAATTAAGTAAATTAATTATTTTATCAACTCTTTTTATTTTTCTTAATTTAGAACAAGATACAATATGAAAAATATTGTTATTATTAGGTTTTGATATATAATTTATATCATTAACACCAAGATAAAAATATTTAATTACTGAAGGATTAAATCCATAAGTCATTTTTATATAATCTCCTCCTTTTTTTGAGATTGGAAATAAATAATCAATGTTTTTAAGAAAATATTTTTTTAATGGCATGTACTTAAATGGACGAACCTCCTTATACATATCAAAACCATGAATTCTACTAATTATTGAATAATTATAAATAGGTTTTAAAAACTGAAGAGCATAAGTAATTTCTGTGTTCCAATATGTGTATATAACTAGCTTATCTAAATCTCTACTTTCTTTAAAGTAATTTTTAAAAATATCAACATAGAATGAAAAACTTGAAACTGAATATGCAGAATATAAAATAGCTTTAGGATTATGAGATAAAACCCTAATTATTTCATTTCTGCATTTAGTATATTTCATACTAAAAATAAAGTTTAAAAATTTAGAGAATTTAGATGTATTTTTTTTTTTAATTAAGAAATTATTGTACTTATATTTCTTTCTATTACTTGTTATTTGTATATCTTTTTTTGATGGTAAAATTTCATAGTTTATATCTTTCCTTTGTCTTAAATATTTTATTTCGTTTTCTAAAAAAACCTCATTATTACCAAAAGGAAAAGTTGAAGAAATAATTAAAATTTTCATATTTAGAACTCTAACTCTAAGACTAAAGTCTGTTTTAAATTTGGAAAAAATTTCAAGATAAAGTTTTTAAAAATTTTAGTGTAACCTCCTAATAGATGTTGACACATTCCAACTTTAATAACTTTATAACCAGCATCAACAGCAAGTTTTGATAAAGTATATTGCGAAAACCAAAATTTATGATCAGTATTAATTATTTCTTGGTTTTTTAATGCATTAATAAAATTTTCTAATCTAAAAGCATTAGGCGTTGTTAGAATAATAGAATTGACTTTTCCATGAAACACTTTCTTTATATCTCTAAGAAATGTTAAAGGATCACCAATATGTTCAATCACGTCTGATATTAATAAAATATCAAAATTTATTTGGGCTATTTTATCTGGAATTTTTTCCTTTTGAATATCAACACAATAAATATTATTAACTCCAAATTTATCTCTAACTAGATCAACACCATATTTATCAATATCAATTCCAATACAAGTACTTGAATGTTTCATTAGTTTGTTATGAAGCCATCTATCTTCTTTAATTTTTTTTTCAATAAGAGGTATATGATCAAGGAAGCCAAGATGTAAAACTTTTTTGTCTTTACATCTATCTATAATTACTGAATCTCTATCAAGTTGTTCTGTTGACTTAGATAATTGAAATTTAAATCCATTACTAAAAGTTTTTCCTTTTAAAAGGCTTTCAACTTCTTTATTTATTTTCATATTATTCGAATTTAAACCTTTAGTTATAAATTTAAACTAGATTTATAAATATAAATTTTAAATACATTGAAAAGGTATATTTTCATTTTTCTTTTTATAACTGACTGTACTTATTTATACCCTAAAAAAAACATTATTGTTGGAGCTGAAAGAATAAATTTCTATGAAAAAATCATATCAAATAAATCAATAGGATTACTAGTAAACCACACTTCTACATTTAAAGATCAACACTTAATAGACACTCTTTTATCTCGAGGTCATAACATAGAAAAAATTTATAGTCCAGAACACGGTTTTACTGGAAAAATTGAAAGAGGAAAAACCGTAAGTGGAGATACATTATTTATCAATTCTTTTAAAATTCCAATTATTTCAATGTATGGAAAAAATAGGATCCCAACTGATTCTGATTTAAATGGGTTAGATATTATAATTTTTGATATTCAAGACGTGGGAGCAAGATTTTATACATATATAAGTGCTATGCATAACATGATGCAAAAATGTGCTGATTTAGGAATTAAATTTCTAGTTTTAGATAGACCAAATCCAAATGGAAATTATATTGATGGACCTGTTCTTGATACACTTTATCGTTCATATGTTGGTATGCACCCCATCCCAATTGTGCATGGTTGTACAGTTGGTGAACTAGCTATGATGATTAAAGGAGAAAAATGGATAGATAATGCTGAAAAATTGGATTTAGAAATAATAAAAATTGATAATTGGAATCATAATGATGAGTATAAATTACCAATCAGACCATCCCCTAATTTACCAAACCAACAATCTATTATACTATACCCATCATTATGTCTCTTTGAACAGACTATTGTAAGTATAGGAAGAGGTACAGATTACCCTTTCCAAGTAATTGGACATCCTCATTATAAAGAAAAAAAATTCTCATTTTTTCCTAAAAGCTTGAGTGAAGAAAGTAGACCTAAATTTGAAGGAGAACAAGTTTTTGGTGTTGACCTTAGAATTAATGAAGCAAAAAGAGAATTAAATATTAAATATCTGATTGATTTTTACAATAATTTAAAAGAAAATAAAAATGAATTTTTTGGAAAATACTTCTATAGAATTGCAGGAAATAAAAACTTAGAAACACAAATTAAAAAAGGTTTAAATGAAAAAGAGATAAGAATCTCATGGGAGAAGAACATCATTGAATATAAGAAAATGAGAAAAAAATACTTATTATATAAAGACTTTGAATAGATGGAGAAGAAATCAATCTTATTTATGGGAACTCCTGAATTTGCAGTAAAATCATTAGAATGTTTAGTTAATAATAATCATAATCTAATTGGTGTAATAACAGCATTAGATAAAGAAAGAGGAAGAGGAAGAAAGATCAAATTTTCACCTGTTAAAGATTATGCATTAAAAAAAGAAATTCCACTTTTTCAACCAAAGAACTTAAAAGATCAAAATTTTATTGATAAAATAAAAAATCTAAATGCGGATCTCTTTGTGGTAGTAGCTTTTAGAATGTTACCTAAAGAAATTATTGATTTACCTAAACTAGGCTGCATTAATCTTCACGCATCATTATTACCTGAATACAGAGGAGCAGCACCTATTAACTGGGTAATAATTAATGGAGAAAAAGAGACTGGAGTCACTACTTTTTATATTAATTCTAAAATTGATGAAGGAGATATCATAGACTCAAAAACAATCAAAATAGAAAATGATGAGAATGCTGGATCACTACATGATAAGTTAATGACAACAGGTTCACAATTAGTCCTTAAATCAGTGGAAAATATTTTTAATGGAAATCTCAAAAAGAAAAAACAAAAAATTTCAAAAAGTGATAAATTAGCTCCTAAAATAAGTAAAGACATATGTATAATTAATCTTGATGAAAGCGCAGATAATATAGTCAGGTTAGTTAATGGATTAAGTCCCTACCCGGGAGCTAGAATTATTTTTAAGAATAAAAATTATAAAATTTTAAAGGCAATAAAATCAAATACTTATTATAATAATAGAAAACAAATGTTTGAAATTGATAATAATATTATTTTAAACAACAATTTAGGTGAGAGTATTGATGTTCTAATGATTCAAGTTGAAGGCAAGAAAGTAATGTCTTCATCTGATTTTATAAGGGGAAATAAAATATGAAAAATATATCAATGATTGTTGCTGTATCTAAAAATCAAGTGATTGGAAAAGATAATAAACTTGCCTGGAATCTACCTGATGACATGAATTACTTCAGTAATATGACAAAAAACCACTCAGTAATAATGGGAAGAAAAAATTGGGAATCTATCCCAAATAATTATAGACCTCTTCCTAATAGAAAAAACATAGTTGTAACTAGAAATAATAATTTTAGAGATAAAGGAGCAATAGTTGTTAATTCTATTAAGAAAGCTATTGAAGAGTCTAGAGTATCAGAAGATGAAGAAATTTTTATTATCGGAGGTGGAGAAATATATAAGTTAGGTTTTGATTATGTTGACAAATTATATATCACTGAAATCTATGCTAATATTGATGGAAACACATATTTTCCTAAATGGAATAAGGAAAATTGGAAAGAAATTAGCAGAATATCTCATCCTAAGGATAAAAGACATGAATTTGACTTCGACTATGTAATTTATAAGAAAAGTGAATAAGATAACTTGCCATATTATTACTATTGGAGATGAAATTCTCTATGGTCATATTTTAGATACAAATTCAAAATGGTTAAGCCAAAAGATTATTGATTTAGGTATTACTGTATCAAAAAAGACATCAATTGGAGACAATAATTCAGATATTAACTATAATATCAAAAAATCAATTTCTAACTATAATCTTACAATTATTACAGGCGGATTAGGACCAACAAATGATGATATAACAAAAAATTGTTTAAATAATATTTTTGATGGAGATCTAGTGTATGATGAAAAAACTTTTAATCATATTAAGAAAATATTTAAAGAAAGAAATTTTGATTTCACTCAAAAAAATAAAGACCAAGCACTAGTGCCAAATAATTGTAAAGTTCTTTTCAATCAATTTGGAACAGCTCCAGGGATGGCTTTTGAAAAAAATAAAAATATCCTTATTTCATTACCAGGTGTACCGTTTGAAATGAAGAGTTTATTTGAAAATGGGTGTATTAACTTAATAAAGAAAAAATTTACTCTACCATTTATTTATCATAGAATGATTAAGACTGTTGGGATTGGCGAGTCATGGCTATCTGATAAAATTTCAAATTGGGAAAACAATTTAGACAAAGATTTAAGCTTAGCTTATTTACCAAGTATTGGAAGAGTGAAACTACGTTTAACAGGCAAAGGCGATGATATATCTAAATTAAAAGTAAAAGTAAAAAAAGAGGAAAAAAATTTAGTCAGCTTAATTAATAAATATATATACGGGTATGATAATGATGAATTAGAAAATGTTGTAGGTAATTTCTTAACTAAAACAAATAAAACTATATCTGTGGCAGAAAGTTGTTCTGGAGGAAACATTTCAAGTCTAATTACATCTGTACCAGGATCTTCTAAATATTTCACTGGAGGAATTGTAGCATACAGTAATAAAATTAAAATAAATTCTTTAGATATAGATCAAGACACTTTAAAAAAACACGGGGCAGTATCAAAAGAAATAGCAGAACAGATGGCAAAAAAT
>Ga0208764_10002147_pt1 | contig 12493 bp, 10 predicted proteins | sample ETNtaG_18_FD_185762 | JGI IMG/M metagenome (GOLD analysis project Ga0208764, IMG submission 185762) | Marine microbial and viral communities from oxygen minimum zone, Eastern Pacific Ocean - ETNP201302SV91 (SPAdes) (version 2) | ecosystem: Environmental > Aquatic > Marine > Oceanic ... | reverse complement strand
AATAATCTAATATTGATTCATTATTTGGTCCGAAGCTGTCAACCTGTTTCAATCCACCATAACGGCTTCCCATACCCCCTGCCATTATGAGCAAAGATCTATTCATAATTTATTTTGTGAATGTGAAATTCCCTCTTATCGTACTATTCCAACCTCCTCCTGCTGTAAAAAACTCTCCATTAAGTACATATGGATCTGATCTGAATCTAGCTTCATGAAATTTAGTTCCTGGTCTCCACCTTACGTATGGCCATCTGTTACAAGGGTTACTCCAATTAGAACCGTTTCCTTGGCAGTCAGTATATTCTCCACCATTTATTTCATATTCAGTTTCCATAAACTCTACCCATCCGTACTTGTCAATAGTTCCAGATATTACGAAAGTAGTATTTGAATCATCAAAAGCACTAATTCCTTGGAAGAAGCAGTCATTTGAAGATATCACAGAAACTGTCATTCTATGTGTGACACCACTTGCTGATGAACTAGTGTAGTCCGCTCTCCCTTCCCAAGTTCCAACCATTTGTTTAGCAGCATCAGCACAGTCTATTGTGTCTTCTGGTTCTCTACATCTGTATGTGCTGCTAGCTAGAAATATGAAAAGGAATGTAGTAAATAATTTCATGTCGTAAAAGTAATGAAATGTATATTAATATTTTAAAACATTTGAATTTTTCGTGTATAGAGTGTTAGATGTCATTAGTTTGCAAATCTTGCTGAATTTAAATTCATTTTAGAAAAAATTTAATAACTATATTTATTGCTAATATGCAAATATCAATTATTGATTGGATTATAATTTTCTCATTTTTTGCAGTATTTATTCTTATTGGATTTTTAACTTCAAAAAAATCAGGAAAAAATTCAAAAGAGTTTTTTTTATCAGGGAGGGATATGCCTTGGTGGATGCTTGGGATATCCATGGTTGCTACAACTTTTTCAGCTGATACGCCAAATCTAGTTACTAACATAGTTAGGCAGAATGGTGTTTCTGGAAATTGGGTTTGGTGGGCTTTTCTACTAACTGGTATGATGACAGTTTTCTTTTATGCTAGGTTATGGAGAAGATCAAAGGTATTGACAGATCTAGAATTTTATGAATTAAGATATAGTGGAAATCCTGCAAAATTTTTAAGAGCGTTTAGAGCTATATACCTTGGAGTCTTTTTTAATGTTATGATAATGGCCACAGTATGTTTAGCTGGAATTAAAATAGGTGGAATACTATTAGGGCTTTCTCCTTTTGAATGTGTATTTTATTCTTCTCTGATTACTGTTTTTTATAGCTCATTAGGAGGATTAAGAAGTGTAGTTATTACAGATATAATTCAGTTTGTTTTGGCTATGGTTGGATCAATATGGGCTTGTGTCTACATTTTAAATCTCGATGAAGTTGGGGGGCTAAATAATTTAATAAATCATTCACTTGTGGTTGACAAGTTAAGTTTTTTTCCTAGTCTAGACGATAAAGAAACTTTTTTAACCGTATTAATAATACCTTTAGCGGTCCAGTGGTGGGCTGTTTGGTATCCAGGTGCAGAGCCTGGAGGAGGGGGCTATATAGCCCAAAGAATGTTGTCAGCAAAAGATGAGAAGAGTGCCATATATTCTACATTATTATTTAATGTTGCTCACTATGCATTAAGGCCATGGCCCTGGATATTGATTGCCTTGTCTTCCATAGTAGTTTATCCAACTTTGTCAGACATATCCTCTTCTTTCCCGGGTATCGATAATTCTATTATAGGTAATGACATAGCATATCCTGCCATGCTTTATTTATTACCAAGTGGCCTTCTTGGTCTAGTGTTAGCTTCATTGATTGCTGCATTCATGAGTACCATATCAAGTCATCTTAATTGGGGAGCTTCGTATATATCTCTTGATTTTTATAAGAGGTTTGTTAAAAAAAATGCAACTGAGAAAGAAGTAGTATTTATCGGTCGAATATCTACAATTGTTTTGATGATAATGGCTGGATTTCTTGCCTTAAAATTATCTGATGCACTAGAAGCCTTCCAAATATTATTACAAATAGGTGCTGGGACTGGTTCAATATTTTTGATGAGATGGTTTTGGTGGAGGGTAAATGCTTACAGCGAAATTACAGGGATGGCTGTATCCTTTTTATTGGCTATATATTTTCAATGGTTCCATTTTGATATTACTGGGATAGAACTGCTTTCATATGAAAAGTTATTGATTAGTATTTTTATAACAACCTCTTCTTGGGTACTTGTTACCTTGGTTACAAGTCCTTCAGAAAATAAGGTTCTACTCGAGTTTTATTACAAGATAAAACCGTATGGTATTGGGTGGAATGGATTTTTGAAAAAGAATAACTTAGTAAAATTTGAAAATAGTGTTGATTCACCAATGAAAGATTTGATGTTAATGTTTTTAGGAATAGTAACAGTCTACTTTGGTTTGTTTGGCACTGGATATTTAATCTATAATCAGTTGTTCATAGGTTCTCTTATGATAACAATATCTTTATCATCAGCTTATGTTGCAAATTATATTATGTCAAGTAATACTAAGGGCTAATTTTATTCTGATTTTATATATTTTTTCAAAATATTTCAATTAAACTTTTTGATTTATTACCCGTATAAGATTAAAATGCTTATTTTGCATTTATTAATTAATAATATTATTAACCAAACGATCAAATATGAATACGTTAAATTTTATTTTAGGAGCAAGTTTACAACCTGGTGATTTCACTGGTTTTACTTTCTTCATAGGATCAGTTTCTATGTTAGCTGCTACTGTGTTCTTTTTAGTACAACACGGTCAAGTTGATAAGAAATATAAGGATTCAATGCTTGTTGCAGCCTTAATTACTGGTATTGCAGCGGTACATTATTACTATATGAGAGACCAGTGGGCAGAAGGTCTTGGTTCACCAACTGAACTAAGATATGTTGACTGGATTCTAACTGTTCCACTAATGGTAGTAGAGTTTTCTCTATTAACAGGTGTGGGAATGGCCAAGCTATTTTGGCTTTCAGTGGGTATGCTAGTAACTGGATACTTCGGTGAATCTGGAGTAACTGGTATGTTAGATGCTCAAACTTGGGGTGCTGTTGCAGGATTATGTTATTTCTGGATGGCTTACGAAGTTGGAGCTCTTAGAGCTTTAAGTGATGGCATGCCATCAGGAGCTGTTGGCGACGCATTAGCTAGTGCAAAAGGTAAGATACCTGCTGCTGGTAAAATGTTACAATGGTATGTTTTAGTTGGATGGTCTATCTATCCTCTAGGCTACATGTTGGGAACTGACGGATGGTATTCCGGAATGCTTTCTGGCTTAAATTGGAACATGGATATTGTATATAATATCGGTGATGCTATCAACAAAATTGGATTTGGTATGGCTGTATGGTCAGCTGCTAGAGACTAATTTTAATAGCTATTAAAAATTAAAAGGTGAGGTTTTCCTCACCTTTTTTTTTATATTTTCCTATGGTTTCTTTTCATAATGGTTTGCTGACATCTAAAATCATAGGACTTATCTTTTCTTTATCACTCATCTTTTTTGATGTAGGAGATTCATATTCTAGTATAATATTTATAATGATTATGCTCTCTATAGGAATTCCTCATGGATCTGTAGATCATATTATTGCCTTTTTAAATCCTGAGTCAAGAAGGTTTAGTAGTAAACTGCATTTTTTTATTGCATACATATCATTAATAATTATTAATGTTATAATATGGGTATTTTCTCCATTTATAGGTCTTACAATTTTTTTGATAATATCTTGTTATCATTTTGGTGAGACTCAGGTTATAGGATATAACTCAACTGAAAATAAATTTTTAAATTTTGTTGTAGGTGCAAATATTTTACTCTCTCTATTTTTAAATAATATTTTTGAATTACAGGAAATATTAGTTGATTTTAAATTATTTAGCACCCTAGATCTTTCTTCATTCGAGAAAATATTTTTTCTTCTCATATCTGTGTCTATTTTAATGATGACAATTGTCCACTTTGACATAAAGAAAAAGGTTCCTTTATATGCTGAATTAACTATATTATATTTAATATTTTATCATACTGATATATTAACATCATTCTCTATATTCTTTGGTTTCTCTCACTCATTACCAATGTTATTAATGGAATATGAGGAGATGAAAGAGAAAAGTTTTTTAATATTTTATTTCAAAACTCTTCCATTTACTCTTTTAGCAATAGCATTCGGATTGGTGTTATACTATTTTAATAATAGTATCTTAACGACTGATAATCTTATACTTTTTGTTTTTATAATTATATCAAGTCTTACTTTACCACATGTTTTTATTATGAAAGATTTTGTAAAGAGTAAATAAAAATGGATTTAGATTATGCAATAGCTTTTATGTCAAGAGACTGGATTGTAGCAAATTCTTTATCTCTCACATTTTTAATTATATGTCTTCTAATTGGTAAGTATTCTTCAAAAAAGAATGTTGAACTTTTTTCTCGATATTTTGTCTACTTGTTTATAGTTATATATTTCATCTATCATGTGCTTCATCTCTATGAAGGTTCATGGTCTTTAAATAAGAGACTTCCTCTTCACCTATGTGGAATTACTTCTGTTATTACATGTTTTATATTATTTATAGATAAAAAACAGTTTTGGTTTGAATTTCTTTTCTATGCAGGTATTTTAGGTGGCTTAAATGCTTTGATGACACCACTAATAGATAATTATACCGGTGTAGATTTTTTCTATTACGAGTACTTTTATAGTCATACCTCAATTATAATTTTACCCTTGTATATGTATTATTACATGGGTATGAATCTCTCAAAATACTCCTGGCTAAAGTCATTTTTATTTATAAATGTATTGCTAATTATAATTATGCCGATTGACTTTTTAATTGATGCTAATTACATGTATTTGAAAAATCCTCCTGAAGTTGACCACCCACTAGTTTCAGGTGAATGGCCATATTATTTAGTTAATTTAGAGTTTGCTGTTCTTTTTTTGCTTTACTTCACGTATTCTCTTTTTAAAACTCCAATACTGAAGAACAAAAAGAGTATTTAACCGTTTTAAGTTTATGCGTCTTGGATTTTTAAAAGATAACGAGTCAAGAGTTTCAGTAACACCTTCATCTCTAAAGAAGTATATTGATTCAGATCATAGTGTCTCTATAGAGAAAAATGCTGGTGAAATTTCTGGTTTTTCAGATAAATCTTACAATCATGACAAATTTTTAAATAGAAAAGAAGTTATAAATTTTTCTGATGTCATCGTATTAGTTAATTCCTCAAGTATAGATTCTTACAAAGACTTAAAGGGAAAAACAATAATCTCAAATTTTAGTATTGAAGCTGATAAACAAGGTATAAAAGAAAAGATAAAAAAAAATGATATAACTGCTTTTGATTTGTCTATGATTCCAAGAACAAGTATTGCCCAGAGTATGGATATTCTTTCATCTATGGCAGGATTATCTGGTTATAAAGCTATAATCAAGGCTGCAGAGTTATTACCCAAGATATTTCCTATGACAATTACAGCTGCTGGTAGCATTAAACCTGTAAAAGTAGTCGTTTTAGGAGCTGGAGTTGCTGGTCTTCAGGCTATTGCTACCGCAAAAAGACTTGGAGCAATAGTTGAAGCTTCTGACCCACGTCAGGCAGCAAAAGAAGAGGTATTAAGTCTTGGAGCAAAATTTATTGAGGTAGAAGGTGCAGTTGAGGATAAATCTGCTGGAGGTTATGCTGTAAAACAGTCTAAAGAATTTTTAGAAAAGCAAAAACAAGAAGTATCTAAGAGACTTACAGAAGCTGATGTAGTAGTGACCACTGCACAAGTATTTGGTTCCAAATCTCCGATATTAATTCCGAAAAGTGTTGTTGAGCAAATGAATTCAGGTTCAGTAATAATAGATTTAGCATCATCTACTGGAGGAAATTGTGAATTAACACAAGATTCGAAAATCATTGAACATAACGGAGTAAAAATTGTTGGAAACTCTTATTTAGCTTCTGAATTATCACACGATGCAAGTAATCTTTTTTCAAATAATGTATTTAATTTCATTAATTACATAATTCAGGATAATGAATTTATTAGTGATGATGATAATATTTTAAAAAGTTGTAAAATTTAATTTATGAATGAAATATTAAACTTTTTGATTGAATATGAGATTTTGATATATCTTCTTCTTTTCACTATCCTATTAGGATTCGAGGTAATATCAAAAGTTCCTTCTGTTCTTCATACACCACTAATGTCTGGAGCAAATGCAATAAGTGGAATTGTTATTTTGGGTGCAATCATATTAATTAGAACTACAGAATCAGATAATTATCTCACTTTAATTATAGCAGGTATTGCACTTTTTGTAGGTTCAATTAATGTTTTTGGTGGTTTTTTTGTCACAAATAGAATGCTAGAAATGTTTAATAAAAAGAAAAAGAGTTAATGGATAAAATTTTATTTCTCATATCTGCATTTTTATTAGTTTGGGGTTTAAGACTTCAGAGTGATCCTGCATCAGCAAGTAAGGGAAATAAACTTGCGGCTGTTGGTATGCTAATAGCAATTTTTTCTGCAGTAATCATGCCCCTAGAAAATAGCTTTTCAAATTTAATGTGGATTGTAGGACCTTTATCTCTTTCTGCGCTATTAGGGTATTTAATTGCAAAAAACATTAAAATGACATCAATGCCTCAAATGGTATCAATTTTTAATGGACTCGGTGGACTTAGTGCTGTATTATTATCTTTTGCAGAAGTAAATAAATGGATAAGCTTTCCTGACTCTTACCAGATTATTGTGGTTATTGTGTTGATATTAAGCTTATTTATTGGTTCAGTAGCGTTTACTGGTAGTTTACTTGCTTTTGCAAAACTTGATGGATACAGATGGTCAGAAAAATTGACTCTTCCTTTTCAGCATGTAGTTAATATCGTCTTTCTTTCATTGATAATTGGATTTTCATATTACTTTATAACTACTCCAGTAATTTCATTTCTATACATAATAATTATTCTATCATTTTTATATGGAATATTTTTTGTTGCTCCAATCGGAGGTGCTGATATGCCAGTTGTAATTTCTCTATTAAATTCATTTACTGGAATTACAGCAGCTCTTACTGGAATAATTTTTGGTAATATAGTTATGCTTCTCGGTGGAATTTTAGTGGGTGCGGCAGGTACTATCCTTACAGTATTAATGTGTAATGCTATGAATAGATCCTTGTTAAATGTTATTATAGGAGGATTTTCTTCTAGCGGATCTTCAAAAGAAAATAAAGAACAAGGTCAAGTTAATGAGATATCAGACTCAGACTTTGCAGTACAATTATTTTATTCTAATAAAGTAATTATTATTCCTGGATATGGGTTAGCTGTTGCTCAAGCTCAAAAATTATGTAAAGAGATACAAGAGGCATTAGAAGCAAATGATGTGGAAGTAAAGTATGCTATCCATCCTGTCGCTGGTCGGATGCCTGGTCACATGAATGTACTATTAGCTGAAGCTGATGTAGACTATTCTAAATTAATAGAACTGGATCAAGCTAATGGGGAGTTCAAAACTACTGATGTAGCAGTAATTATTGGTGCTAATGATGTAGTTAACCCTGATGCTATTGATGACTCTTCAAGCCCTTTATATGGAATGCCAATTTTAAAGGTTTGGGAATCTACAGCTACGGTAGTATTAAAAAGAAGTATGTCTGCTGGCTATGCAGGAGTACAGAATCCTCTGTTTTTTAAGAAAAATAATAAAATGTATTTTGGAGATGCTAAAGAAAGTCTCCAAAGATTATCATCTGAGCTTAAAAATCTATAAATTTTTTTTTTTAAATTGGACTTATGACTAGAAGTTCAATTTTTTTTCTTTGTTTATTATTAACATCTTGCATTAACCATCAAAACGAAAAGCCTAACATTATTCTATTTTTTTATGATGATTTAGGTTATGGTGAGCTAGGCGCTTACGGTCAGAAAATAATTCAAACAAAGAATATTGATAACCTCGCAAATAATGGCTTAAAGTTTACAAATTTTTATTCAGGTTCTCCTGTTTGCGCACCATCAAGGAGTATTTTACTGACTGGTCTTCATGCTGGACACACAAAAATAAGAGGCAATCACGAGTATGGTAGTAGGGGAGATGTTTGGGATTATCATAAGATGTCAGAAGATCCAAATCTGGAAGGTCAGTATCCTATAGGAAAAGAAGAATTAATATTTCCTAAACTTCTTAAAGGAGCAGGATATACAAATGCAATGGTAGGAAAGTGGGGTCTAGGTCCTCCAAATTCTACATCTATTCCAACAGAAATGGGGTTTAGTTATTTCTACGGATATAATTGTCAGAGAATGGCTCATAATCTATACCCACCTCATTTATGGGAGAACGAAGATAGAGACATGTTAGATAATGAAGTTATCTCTCCAAAACTAAAACTTCAGCCTGGTCAAGACCCTTATAAAGAAGAAAATTATAATGTGTTTAATCAAAATGATTATGCACCAGATATGATGCATTCTAAAGCTCAAAAATTTATAGAAAATAACAAAGACAATCCCTTCTTCCTTTATTATGCAAGTCCAATACCTCATGCTCCTCTGCAGGCTCCACAATATCTAATTGATAAGTACAGAAATATTATAGGTGATGAGGAACCTTATCTAGGGGATAAAGGTTATTTCCCAACTAGATATCCGAGAGCAACATATGCTGCTATGATTGAATATATAGATATTCAGGTTGGTGAGATCATTGAACAGCTAAAAAGATTAAATATTTACGATAATACTATTATTTTAATTACTAGTGATAATGGCCCAACATATGCAGGTGGTGTTGATTTTGAATACTTTAATAGTACAGGTATTTTTCAAAACGACCCTAAAAGAATGAAAGGTTATACATATGAGGGAGGTGTTAGGGTTCCGATGATTATTTCATGGCCTGAAAAAATTAAAAATAGCAGAGTTGTTGATGACGTATCAATCTCTTATGATATTTTCCCTACTCTGAGTGAAATGTCCGGTGCTGATAATTTGTATTCTTATTCTACGGATGGGGTAAGCTTAGTTGATATATTTACTGATGAGACTAAATCTTTGGATAGGGAGTATATATATTGGGAATTTCCATCCTATGGAGGACAGCAAGCCGCCAGAATGGGAGATTATAAAGCAATACTTAAGGATATAAAAAAAGGAAATAAAAAAATTGAATTATATGATTTATCCAAGGATTCAAAAGAAGAAAATGACATATCTTTAGAATTTCCTGAAGTTGTTAAAGAATTTAAAAATATTTTTAAAAAAGAACACGTAAAATCTGATATTAGAAGATTTGAAATGGGTTATATTGATGAAGACAAAACCTTAAAAAAATGAATAAAATAAATAGAAGAAATTTTATAAAGAAAACATCCTTGTCAGGAGCAGCAATAGCCACTGCTAATGCCTTGTCAGGATCTGGTCTTAAAGAAAGAGATTTAAAATCCCAGTACATGGGTGATTTTGGTGCACCTAAATTAGAAAAGGTAAAAGTTGCTTTTATTGGAGTTGGCGCTAGAGGAACAGGTCATGCTAAACAAATTGCATCAATTAAAGGAACCGAGGTTGTTGCTATTTGTGATTTATATAAAGACTTAGCTGAAAGATCTAAGAAATTATGTATTGAAGTTGATAACTCAAGACATAATGATATTAAATTATATCATGGAGATGAAAATAATTGGATCAAAATGCTCAAAGAAATTAGACCAGATGCTGTATTTATTTCTACAAATTGGGATAACCATGCTCCTATGGTAATCAAATCTATGGAAATGGGTTCACATGCATTTGTTGAAGTGCCGATGGCAACTAATTTAGATGATTTATGGAAAGTTGTTGAAACATCAGAACAGACTAAGAGACACTGTATGATGATGGAGAACGTTAATTATGGTAGAGATGAGTTAATGTTTTTAAATATGTGTAGAAAAGGTCTCATTGGTGACTTCTTGCACGCTGAGGCTGCTTATATTCATGAACTTAGGTTCCAGATGGAAGAGCAGGAGAGAGGGACAGGGTCTTGGAGAACACATCATTATGCTAAGGGAAGAGGAAATTTATATCCAACACATGGACTAGGACCAGTGGCTCAGTATATGAACTTATCTAGAGGTGATGATAATTTTAATTCTTTAATATCTTATTCAACACCAGCACTAGGAAGAAAATTATATGCTGAAAAGAATTATTCATCTGACCATAAGTGGAATAAATTAAATTATTTGAATGGAGATCTAAATACTTCTATTATCAAGACAACTCTTGGAAGAACTGTTATGGTTCAATGGGATGAGACAAGTCCAAGACCATATTCTAGGCATAACCTTATCCAAGGCACTAAAGGTATTTTGGCTGGATTTCCAACTAGAATTGCATTAGAGGGAGGAGTTGAAGGTATAACTAAAAATCATCATTCATGGGTACAAGGTGATGATATTAAAAAATTATATGAAAAATATGACCATCCGCTATATAAGAGGGTAGGAGAAGAGGCAAGAAGAATGGGTGGACATGGTGGAATGGATTTTATTATGAGGTATAGAATAATAGAATGTCTAAGGGAAGGAAAACCTCTTGACCAAAATGTTTATGAGGGATGTTTCTGGAGTGCAGTTACTCCATTAAGTGCTGAATCTATTCTAAAGGATGGTGCACCACAAAAATTTCCTGATTTTACAAGAGGAAGTTGGAAATCAACCAATAAATTAGAGGTAATAACTTAGTTGTTACCTCCAATTATAATTGGTGCATTCATATTATCTAGTTCAACTTTCAAGTTAGGCATTTCAGCAATAATAGTATTTAGTTCAACATCAAGTTTGTTCAATATGCTATTAGCTATTGATAGACTTTGTTTGTGTTGTCCTGTAGGACCATAAGTCGAAGTTAAACCCCTATATGCATTTCCAATATAACTACTTACTGTAGGATCATTTTTTACACCAACTTCTGATTTAGCTGAATTGCCATATACTTTTTTAGACATTTGATTTAATCTTTCTTCAAGTACAAAAAGTCTATTGCTTAACTCATTATTTGTGTTATTTGATCTGCTTAATGAAAGTCTCATTGCTTTAACCATGTTCATATTCTCATTCAATTTATCAGAGAAGACAGCCTGTCTGTTTTGTAATTGTATTAGGTTTTCTGCGTGATTACTATATTCTGCATAACTCATTCCTTGTAGAGTTCCTCTACCTAAATCAACTACATTAAACTGTATTGGTTCATCTAGATCTGTTGATTTTCCCTCGTCTTCTTTTATTAGTGTTGCAGTATACTGACCAGGAGAAGCTAATTGTCCTGAGTTATACCAACCCCTTCCACCTCCTCTTCTAGAAGAAATTCTATCAGGATTTATGGCACTTGAACTTGAATGTCTTAAATTCCACGAAACTCTATTCAATCCTTTCGACTTAGGAGCATTTATTTTATTAATAATGTTTCCTTCTTGGTCTTTAATAACTATATATACTCTAGTTCCTTCCTCTCTAGACTCTTTTTCTAGTGCATCCCAATCAATATTAGGAATTTGTTGACCTTTTTTAATCATCTCCTTTTCTTTTTTAACTCTCGCACTTTTCATAGAAGGGTATGATTTAGATAGATGATATGTAAATACAGCACCAAAGTCAGGGTTGTCTGCAAAGTAATAATCAGCTCCGGTGTTTCCTGTAGTGCTTTTTGGTAAATACCATAGGGCATCTCTTGTATTAAATAAATCACCTTCTTTTGCAAGATTATCTGATGTCATCTCTCTTAAAGAAGAATAATCATCAAGAATATAGAAACCTCTTCCAAAAGATGCTGCAACTAAGTCATTTTCTCTTTTTTGAATGGTAATATCTCTAAAAGAAATAGTTGGTGCTCCAGGAACTTTATTCCATTTTTTACCGCCATCTAAAGTTACATATATTGCAGACTCAGTAGCACAAAACATCAAGTCTTTAGAAACGTGATCTTGGACCAATCTCCACACAAGATTTCTTTTGGGTAGATTACTTGCAATAGAAGTCCATGTCTCTCCTAAATCTGTACTCTTGTATAGATAAGGATTATAGTCACCTTCTTTATGATTATCAAGAGATACATAAACAGTATTTTCATCAAAATTATCTGCTTTAATATCATTTATGAATGTTCTTGCAGGTAGACCAAGTCTTGTTACTGGAATTTTTTTCCAATTTTCACCACCATTTGTAGTTAATTGAATAGTTCCGTCATCAGTCCCAACATATATAACACCCTCTCTAACTGGAGATTCAGATACTGATGTGATGGTATTATAATTTGACATTGCTTTTACATCCCAAGCATTATCCCATCCGTGCCTTCTTCCCATGATAGGGAGGTCTAATCTTTCCTCATCTCTAGTTAAATCTCCAGAAATTGGCTCCCAACTGTCACCTCTATCCTCTGATTTCCAAACTCTATGTGAAGCAA
>Ga0208764_10002146_pt1 | contig 12498 bp, 12 predicted proteins | sample ETNtaG_18_FD_185762 | JGI IMG/M metagenome (GOLD analysis project Ga0208764, IMG submission 185762) | Marine microbial and viral communities from oxygen minimum zone, Eastern Pacific Ocean - ETNP201302SV91 (SPAdes) (version 2) | ecosystem: Environmental > Aquatic > Marine > Oceanic ... | reverse complement strand
TGGTTATTACCAACCATATCAGAACCCACCAATAGCAATGTATATTCATGAAAATGTTCTTATGAATCGTATATCGCACCAGACTGATTTTAATAATGAAGTTGGCTTAAAGGCTGAAGCCATGGGTTCATTAACGGACAACATTGAATTTCTGGCGATCTATTCCCAATCAAATCGAACCCATTCCTGGGTAATGAACGATGATTATACTTGGCGGCAACAGAAAGAATTATCCTATTTTCCTTCATTTGAACCGGCAGCAATGCCCTACAAGGATTTTTACGCTGAATTGACCTTTAATCTGCTCCAAAACAACCTGTATTTTAAGCTCGGCTATGCGGCCAGTGAGGACATTGTTGATTTATTACAAAATACAGTGACGGATACTAGTCAAATCTTAACTTACAGCATTGCGTCAGCTAAAACATTTCCGCTGAACCTTAGCTATGTTATTGGTAATGGTTGGAGTATAGATGCCAAAATGGAACTGCAGTGGCTTAAAAAAGGGTACTGGAGTTATAATGAACTAAATAATCAAGTAGTTGCTGACAGCTTGATGAGTATTTTTCTTGATGATGAAGGCAACCGTGTCGAAAATGAAAAAAATTCGTTTATCAGTTTGAGTATCGGTAAATCACCAAAATGGTCTGTGACCTTTACTATGGATAAAACCTCGATTAAAGAAAATTTTGGGGACAAACAATCAATCGTGAATCCGCTGGAAAAACTGCTAGGTGTTGACCAGGAAAAGAACTGGATTAATGTGGAATTTGTTTATCATTTAACGACATCAATGAGAATATCATTAATGTATGGTTCTCTTAAAGGAGGGTTGCTTTGTACTAATGGTGTTTGTCGCATAATTGAACCATTTGATGATGGATTCAAGGTTGGCCTAACAACTGTCTTTTAATAGACAAACATCGTACATTTAACAGTTCTGAGTAAATGTATACGTAGTATATGAAGAAGTTTATACTTTTCGGGTTGATTGTTTCGTCTTGTATCTTTGGTGCCGATAAGAAAGCACTAACAGAGATCATGACGAATGAGACCTGACCAGGTTGTGGGCCGCAGGATGCGGCCTTTGATGGTTATTTTGATCCGTCCAACTCGCAGTATGTTGGCGATGAAAATGCGACCAATTGGGCGCGGCTTAAATACAGCATGAGTTGGCCCTCAAGCACCGATCCATTTTATCTAGCTAATTCCACGGAACAAAATGAGCGAAGAAACTATTATGGTGTAAACGGCATCCCCGCTGGATTTGGTAATGGTTCATCTGCCGGAAGCTCGGCTTCTACCTGGCGTAGCACTGGTCTTTCTAGTATAGGTGACCCAACACCGGTATCCATTACCTTAAATGGCGGGATGATCGATGATGGATTACAGATATCGGTGACTGTATCCAGCGAAACTAACCTTTCTTCCACAGATTTGCGATTATTTGTATGCACAAGCATTGATTCGGTTTATTACAATAGTCCTACTGCATATGATAATTTCCAAAACGTATTTATTGAGTTTTTGACTAGTTCTAGTGGTCAGAGTCTTGACTTGGATGGTTCGAATGATGTCACACAAGAATTCAACTGGTCCATGCCAACACCTTGGCCCAATACTAATCCTAATATTACCTGGGATATATCGAATCTGAACGTGATTGCTTTTGTACAGAATTATACATCCAAGGATGTGCTGCAGGCCGAGTGGTCCAGGGTTAGTGAAATGAATACTGATATTGATGAAGATGGTGTTGTCAATAATGATGATAATTGTATGGAAACATACAATCCCGATCAGGATGATGTGGATGGAGATGGTAAAGGCAATGCCTGCGATCCCTGTGATAATGCCAATGTTTACGTAGCTGGGAATCTCAATGGCGACCTAGCTGGTGATTTGCCGATCATCAATATCTATGATGTGCTTTTCCTTTTAGATCGCATTCTTGGTGGTGATTATAATGATGAGAATTATACTGGATGCAGCATCGAGTCTGCAGATGTCAACCAGGATTCTATTTTAAATTTAAATGATGTCATTGTCTTATTAATGCAGGTGATAGGGTATACGGATGGCGGTGGACGCCTAGCGGCAGGTTCGGGAACCCTAACCATTACTGATCAACCTGATATTTCAACCATGACCTTCAACAGCGATGATCTTATCAGTGGCTTTCAAGTGGATGTCCCATTAAATAATTTCCATGAAAAAGATTTGGACCAACTGGTATTGCCCACGGGTTGGCTGGTTGAAACACGTCAATTAAAGGATATGACCCGCATATTGGCGATAGATCTCTCTGGTAATCATCCAGTTAAAGAAGTGTCTTTCACATTGCCGGGCAGTTTATCCGGAGAGCCTAAAAATGTTGTGGTTTGCAATAATATTGGCCAAACTATTAATACAGCTATAACCTACAGGAAACCGGTTGTGGAAAAACTGGAATTATCGAATCAGGTGAACTTTTCCAGTATTTACCCCAACCCATTCAACCCGACTGTTACGATTCCTTTTTCCGTACCTTTTGAGATCTATACACGGGTCGTGGTATATAATATTACGGGTCAATTAGTGGATATTTTATTAGAAGATCGCGCCCTACGCCCTGGACATCATACCGTGCAATGGGATGGCTCAGAATTTTCTTCCGGTGTATACATTATCCAGGTAGAAACACCGCTGCGGCGTTACTCGCAAAAAGCATTCCTGCTGAAGTAGCATTCGCCTTACCATATCATGAAAAGTACGGTTGGAGAGACAATCTGCCGGCAGTAAATTTGCCCCCGTTGGGGAAATAATTTTCAACAAGGTAATGGGGCGTCGTCTAATGGTAGGACACCAGGTTCTGGTCCTGGCAGTCGGGGTTCGAGTCCCTGCGCCCCAGCAAAAATATGCACCCGTAGCTCAATTGGATAGAGCGTCTGGCTACGGACCAGAAGGCTGAGGGTTCGAGTCCTTCCGGGTGTACAAATGGCCCGTTCGTCTAGGGGTTAGGACGCCGCCCTCTCAAGGCGGTAACACGAGTTCGATTCTCGTACGGGCTACGCCCTCGGAAGTCCGTGAATTAATGTCGGGGGCTTCCTCTATTAAATAACCACTCATTTGGTCAGCCTTAGTCGTACAGCTATGTCAAATATATATCAATAAGGGCAACGCCAGAAAGGGCAACACGGTACACCAAAGGGATACACTTTTGTTTATAGACATTTAGGACTGGCGGGGTGTAATATTAGTTTCTATTTAAATTAGGAGAACCAATTATGGGAAATAAACCAAAAACGTTTTCTCTGTTGTGGGGAAGTGGCATTGTTGAAGAGGAAGCACAAATTCAGTGTAAATATCATGTGCCAACAATCCAGTTGCTCAAGTTCAATGCAGGGGAAGCGCAAGGTAGTTATGAAATTCGTTTTTGTCATTACAATCATGAAGGACGTTTCCAGCGATCCCCGCTTATCTTAGATGTAGAGGATTTGCCCAGATTGAAACAAGCCCTCCAGCATGCGCCTAAACTCAAAAAGTTACTGAACCAAATGGTTTAGTAAGTACAACGTGGTACATTTAAAACCGCTTCCTACCATTATTAATGCTTACTAGCTTGTTGTTTGGGCAAGATGTGCTAAATCATAAATCTGGAGAATAATATGAGTTTAACAAATAAGAAGTGGATTTTAAAAACAAGGCCAAAAGGTTTAGTTGAAACATCAAATTTTAAGTTGCTTGAAGAAGCTATTCCTGAATTAAATGAGGGAGAGATATTGATACAAACAGAATACCTGTCGGTGGATCCTACTCAGAGAATGTGGCTTAAAGACTTACCGGGTTATCTTCCACCAATACAAATTGATGAAGTGATTCGATCAGGTGGAATGGGCAGAGTTATACAATCCAAAAATAAAAATTTAAAAGAAGGTGACTTGCTTAGTGGATTGGTTGGTTGGCAAACACACCTAATATCTGATGGAAAAGGGTTTAGAGTCATACCAGAAATCCTTCCAATTCCCACAATGTTGAATGTTCTAGGGTTAACTGGCATCACTGCCTACTTTGGGTTGCTTGATATTGGTAAGCCAAAAGAAGGCGAAACTGTTGTGGTATCGGGAGCATCTGGAGCAACTGGCTCTGTAGTTGCACAGATTGCAAAAATTAAGGGCTGTAATGTAATTGGAATTGCTGGCGGTGAAGAAAAATGTGGTTGGCTTGAAGATTGTGGTATTGATCATGTGATTGATTATAAAAATACTGAAGCAACTAAAGAATTGAGGAAAATTGCAAGCTCGGGTATTGATATCTATTTTGACAATGTTGGGGGTCCATTGCTTGAAGCAGTCTTATATCAAATTAACCAAAAGGCTAGAATTGTCATTTGTGGCTCAATTTCAAATTACGCTAGTGAAGATTTACCAGTTGGCCCTAGGAACCTGAGCAGTTTGATTATTAATCGAGCAAAAATGGAAGGTTTCTTAGTATTAGATTATTTTGATAGGATGGATGAAGCTATACAAGCACTTTCAAAATGGTTGATGGAAGGTAAAATCAAACATCGGGAAGATATTCAAGAGGGAATTGAAAATTGCCCCAAAACTCTCAATCGTCTTTTTACCGGTGAAAATAAAGGCAAACAAATTTTAAAGATATAATTGAAGCGTTTCCTACCACTATTAATCGTCTATGTGCATCATACATTGAAATAATTAATAAATTTTATTGGTTCACCCAATTCTATACTCTTTTCGTCGCTGTCCTTATGCTATTCGAGCTAGGATGGTTTTGTCATATATGGAAGTATCTGTTGAACTTCGAGAAGTTTTATTAAATGAACGTCCTCAGTCCCTTTATAAAATTTCATCTAAAGGGACTGTACCTGTTTTATTGTTAAAGGATGGAAAAGTCCTTGATGAAAGTTTGGATATTATGCGATGGGCGATAAAGCAAGGTGAACAAAAATTGTATGAAGATAAATTAAATGAACAAAATCAAATTATTAAATACAATGACACAAAATTCAAATACTGGTTAGATAAATACAAATACCATGTACGATATTTGGAACATTCAAGAGAGTATTATCAAAGTAAATGTTCTAAGACGTTAGCAGAATACGATATAAGGCTAAGGGAACATGCATACCTTATGGGGGATAGAATTAGATTGGCGGATATAGCTATTTTTCCCTTTATAAGACAATGCGCGAATGTGGATCAAAACTGGTTTAATAATAAATATCCAAATCTTAACCAATGGTTAGAAAAATGGAAACAATCTCGACTTTTTAAATCAGTGATGATGAAATATAATCAGTGGAGATTAGGGGATGAATTGTTAATCGTTAACTTTCAGTAATTTTAAGAGGCTATTATAATATATTCAAGCCCAAATCGTGGGGTTTTTTGTTTATAGACATTTAGGACTGTCAGTCCTTACATTTACTTTGCTTTATGATTTAATAGGAATGAGATTATGAAAAAATCAATAATACTGCTTTCGTTAATAGTAAACATCACACTGCTTTATCCTCAAAGCAATCAAATATCAGATACAGGCTGGGGAGTATATGCAGACTAAGAAGATAGTGCTGTTGAAATAATGAACAATAGCTGACATAAGGAGTATGTCATGAAAATTATCCTACTGAATATTCTATTTATCTCTGCTATTTTCGCACAAAGTGGCTTAACTGTTGTGGGAGGATTAAATCAGTCGAAACAGACCATTGAAGAAGATGCTGATGATTTAGATATTAATTATATGAATGGGTACAATCTTTATGTTGAAAGGTCATTTGGTGTTGCAAGATTTGGTGTTGGGCTTAATCAAAGAGGCGTTAAGTTGAATCAAGAAGTAAGTGACATGGGTATTACCATATCTGTGGATGGTGAACAAACTTTGAACTATTTAACGCTTCACGCTGTCTATCCATACGCAATCCAAGAAAAGATAACTGTTTTTGGTGGTGTACAACTAGGAAATGGACTCGGTGGAGAAGCAAAAATTAAACAGTCAATATCAGGTTCAGGTCTTTTCGATGGTACTTCTGTTGATTCGGAAGAATGGGATGCAGAAGATATGGAATTAGAATATGGACTGTTTCTCGGAGGAGATTATATGATAAATGAAAAAATTAGAGTAAGAGCATCTTATTTTAAAGGTTTATCAGATATATTTGAAGGGGTCACTACAAAAAATAATACAATGTCAGTTTCTTTATTATTTAACATTTAGTTTAAGAAAGTAAACATCAAACCCCACATTTGTGGGGTTTGATGTTTCTAGACATTTAGGATTGGTGGGATGTAAAATTTCTCTACTGAATTAATCCTTTTATTCTATATATAATCATGAAAAAAATAGCAATTATCTTCTTTTTATCATTTTGTCTTGGCCAAAATACCTATGTAGGTTCTATCAATTTTGATTATTTTGGTACCGCGAATGGTACATTTCAGGCAGTATTGAATGATACTACATCAAGTGGTGCTGCAGCTGCTGTCGTTGAAAGTGATTCAAGTTCAACATTATTTATTTCTGCGATACAAATTCTTGATTCTACAACCGTTTCTGCTTTGCTGATCTATATGCAGGCGGATAGTTCCATAGTCACAGCCGGAGAATGGTTTTTACCCTCAAATGATCTATTTGACCCTAATATTATTTTTGGCTTCTTCCCGGAAGTTGATACGTCTTTTTTTAGTCAATTCACAGATCTAATCCCGGATTCTATTGATTTTGATTCAACCGTTTTTGATGACCTTATGAATGGCCTGATCTCCGTTATAATTGATGATTCGTTTCTGGGTATAACAGGTAATGTGATAATCGATTATATTGATTCTGATTCGTTGAGGGGCAGTTTTAATGTGGGCGCGCTCCAAGCCGGTTTCCCGCCTAGTGTTATCAGTATTTCCAACGGCATGATTTCGATGTATGCTGTAACCTTACCACAAGTGAACATAGTAGAAGAAATCGTCTTCCCTGATCAAGTCACCTTATATTCAGCCTACCCCAACCCATTCAACCCAGTAACAACATTGCGGTATGATCTATCAGAAAACGGTTACGTCAATATTACCATCTACGACATGCTGGGTAGACAGGTAAAAACCCTGATAAATCAAACTCAAGATGCTGGGTATAAGTCAGTTATCTGGGATGCTACTAATGATTATGGTAAACCAGTAAGTGCTGGTATCTACTTATACCAGATACAGGCGGGTGAATACCTGCAGACTAAGAAGATAGTGCTGTTGAAATAGATGAAGCGCTTCCTACCACTATTAATCATTTTTATTTCAGTCGGGTTTTCTCAACAAGAATACAACGTTGACCATATCGATTGGAAGAATTCAATTAATTGAGATTAAAGGCACCCTATTTAATTTTTATTGGTGAGGAAGAAGATTTAGCCTACGCAAAAACGGGACAAGGAATCGTCCATTGGAGACCGGAATTGGTTGCAGGTCAACTACGTTTTCCTGGTTCTCAAGTGGATATGGGTGTTCCCGATATGACAGTAGATGAGGCTGTATCCCAGGGTGTGCGTAGTTTAATTATTGGTGTGGCACCGATCGGAGGCATCATCCCGGATAATTGGTGGGACGTTATTGTAGATGCAGCCAGTAAAGGACTTGATATTGTAAATGGTCTGCATCTGAAGCTAAAAGACAATCCAAAAGTTGTTGAAGCTGCAAGTCAATCTAATTCGCGATTAATTGACATCCGTGTACCGCCAAATAATCTGCCGGTGGGTACAGGTATGAAACGTTTAGGTAAGCGCCTTTTAACGGTTGGAACAGACTGTGCAGTCGGCAAGAAATATACAGCCCTAGCATTGGATAAATCCATGCGGGAAGCGGGTATGAACTCTACCTTTCGGGCAACCGGACAGACGGGCATTATAATAGTAGGCGCAGGCATCCCCATTGATGCCATAAAAGCAGATTTTATATCTGGCGCAGCAGAAATGCTTTCCCCTGATAATACGGAAGATCATTGGGATGTGATTGAAGGGCAGGGGACTCTATTTCATCCGGGGTATTCCGGAGTAAGTCTTGGTTTGCTTCACGGATCACAACCGGATGCTTTTGTGGTTTGCCATGATGCTACACGTAAAGTGATGTCTGGTTGGGAACATTATCCAATCCCATCCATCGGGGAATGTATAGATATCCACAACCAGCTTGGACAGCGTACCAATCCTGACATTTCTTGTGTGGGAATTAGTATTAATACTTCTGGTCTACATAAAGATAAGCGCCAGAAATATCTTGATAACCTAGAAAAGGAAACAGGCTTTCCCTGTATCGATCCTTTGATGGATGGATGTGGTATTATTGTTGATAATTTGAATGAAATATTCAATTGAATAACCCCTTTTTTCAAAAATATTTACTCCCCGGCTTTATTTTTCAGTCCTTGATAATTGGAGGCGGATATGGTACGGGCCGAGAATTGGTTGAATTCTTTCTGACCGCTGGCCCTGTGGCGGGTTTAGTTAATATGGGTGTTGCCACAATTATATGGAGTACTGTACTTGCCATTTGTTTTGAATTAGCTCGGAAAGAAAGAAATTATGAATATCGGTCTTTCATCCAGGGGTTATTAGGCAAAGCCTGGATAAGTTATGAAGTACTCTATCTGGTTGGATTAATATTGGTTGTATCCGTTATGGGATCGGCCTCCGGGGAAATCATCCATGAAATGTTTGGTATTTCAAATTTGATGGGTATTATCCTTATGATGACCTTGGTAGGCGTGATTGTTTTCTTTGGAACTCCATTGATTGAAAAATTACTATCCTTTTGGTCCATTATTTTATACGGTGTTTTTGCCATAATGTTTTTGGTCGTGTATTTACTTTATGGAGATGCCATTGGATCCAGTTTTAATCAGCAACCATCTGATATTAGTTGGACAATGGGCGGTATTAAATATGCAGCTTATAATATAGGTCTAGTCCCCGGCATTCTATTTTGTGTCCGTCATATTAATACTCGCAAAGAAGCAATCATATCTGGACTGATAGCTGGCGCTATTGGTATGATTCCGGCTGGATTTATGTTTTTTGCCTTGCTGAGCCAATATCCAAGTGTATTAAATGCACCTGTTCCTGTAAATGCTATATTAGACAAAATTAGTTGGGACTGGTTTAAACTCATTTTTCAGATTGTTCTTTTTGGAACTTTTATTGAAACTGGGGTTGGTTTAATTCATGGGTTTAATGAAAGAATAGCATCTGTCTATACGGAATTATCAAACCAATGGCGATCTGCTATCGGAATAGTACTTTTGATTGTTTCAATATTTATTGCCAATGTAGTCGGCCTTGTGGAACTGATTGCTAAGGGGTACGGTGGATTGACTTGGGCTTACTGGATTATATTTGTTATCCCTGTTTTAACTATTGGCGTTTGGAAAATATTAAAGCCAACCATAAAGAATTAAGGGGCATTAGGGGGTTGAAAATGCACACATTGTTATGTTATTTTTTGTAGATTAAACTAATCTTAGGAGTTAATTATGTGGAGTATGATTTTAAACACTTTATTTAGTGTAACACTTTTTTTTAGTGGTGGTCATTTAATTAGTACTAATTTCAAATTACATCATTATAGCGATGGGGACTCTAAGGATATTTGGTTTCTGAAACATAATGATTCAATTACTAAACATTGTACAAAACATTCAGAATTAGAAGATATTAAAAAAATGAGAACGTATCATAATGATCAAAATAGAACAATTTATAAAGTAACAAAAAATGATGATGAAGAAATTCTAGAAGGAACGTTGAAAGAGGAAAAATCTTAACCTATTTGTTAACAAATCAATTTATCAAGAACCCCGCCAAGTAGCGGGGTTTTTTGTATATAGACATTTAGGACTGGCGTTACGTACTTTCAATGTTTAAATGAAAAAGGAGAAGTGATGAAGACATTTCATAAAGAACTATGGTTTAATATTCCCGAACGAATGGGATTTATCAATATTACATCTGATGTAAAAACGGCTGTTATTGAAAGCGGAATCCGGGATGGGTTATGTTTGGTCAATGCTATGCATATTACAGCATCTGTATTCATCAATGATGATGAATCGGGGCTACACGAGGATTACAAGCGCTGGTTGGAAGAAATTGCCCCATTTGATCCAAGTCCGGAAAAATACCATCATAACAGAACCGGAGAGGACAATGGAGATGCTCATCATAAACGGCAGATTATGGGCAGAGAGGTGGTGGTGGCTGTAACCGACGGAAATCTGCATTTTGGGACATGGGAACGAATCTTTTATGGTGAATTTGATGGGAGGAGAGATAAGCGGGTATTGGTTAAAATCATTGGTGAATGATATGCTTTTCAGATAATAACTAAATACTGTTGCTACATCAATATTTCATAAAAATAAAAGTTTTCTAGCGTTGTCTGTAGTTTATGGATTATTTGTTGTTGCGATGCTTAGATTGACGCCGCTTGAAGATGCGTTATTTCTTTTATAGGAACAGTAGATCCTCTTCTAATAATATTAAATCAATAAGGAGTTCATGATGAAAGCAAAATATAGATTTATAATATCCTTAATTATATTTTCTTTTTCAGGTTTATTAGTGGCACAATTTAATCCTCTATCAAAAGAAGGAAGAGAAGCTGCAAAAAAGACAGCAGAAGAAAAAAGGTTACTGGAGGAAAAAAGGGCTAGTTTTCTAAAAAAGAAAAAGTATCCAATGCCTGTTAATGTTTCCAAGAAATTCAAAAAGAAATCAGAGCTTTTAGAAATTGTAAAAAAAGAAGAAGAAGAAGCAAAAATTTCATTGAAAGGGCTTGCGAAAACAATGTATGTAGACCCTTTGAAAAAAACAGCAAATATTAGAAAAAAAAATGTAGCTACAGATATTAATTCTTATGTTGAACCTATTTCATACTCTCTGAATCAATTTGAGATAATTGGTCCAGTCTTAAAAGACTTTGGAGGCTTACTTGGAGCGATGTATTGGACTAGCGAAGAACAAAAGGCTCCTAAGGAAAAGTTAAAGGATGTGAAAACGGGTATGATTGCAACTGGCCAATCTATAAAGCTTGAGGAACAAGCGGATGGCAATAAGATCCTAGTTGCAGAAGGATCAACAATGAAAGAAGGGAAGGTTGGAACTGCTTATTTTGAAGAAGAAAGTGGCTTACCATCTGAAAGATCGGTACAGGAATCATTGAATTCAGATGGTAGCGTTTCTACGTCTCTTCAAGATAAATTAAAACATATAAGCCGTCCCGTAATAAAAACTGCCTATCAAGAATTTTCATATGAAGTCAAGATCAAAAATAAAGTGCAGACCGAGTGTAAATGTCAGTCAAAATATTTTTTAGATACTAGGGATGAGCAGATAGATTTCGATGCAATTTTGGGGAGCATGGTCCATACCCATCTTAAGTGGTGGAGGGCTCTAGATAAGGTTGAAAAGTTAGGATATAACTCTGAGCTTAGTTGCAGTTTTAGTGTTGATAAGGTTCTATATGAATTCACTATAAATGATGATCAAAGATATCCGTTTTTTGATGGTCAAATTAGAAAATCATCAAAGAAAAGCAATGTATTGTATTCTATTAAACAAGTACTGGATACCGAATGGGGAAAAGATGTTTATCATTCACCTTCGCGAACATTTGTTGTAAGTGATGAGGATAATAAAGAATTATTAGTAACCACTAGTGGTCTTGAGGTGATCCCTCCTGAAGAACCCGTTGGAAAATTAAGTTTTAAGTCTGGATTTAAGATGATGAAAGAAACCGCTAAAGAAATGGCTAAAACTGCGGCAACGGGTGGAGACCCAGAAAATATGGATTTAAGTTTTGTGGAAAAAAGAATAAACCGGAAAGCTCTGCATGTAAGCAATGACATTAAGAAAAAAGATCAATTAGCTTTTAATCTTATTGGTACCGTTCTATCAAATTTTGATTTGGTAAATTATCCTTATATGCAGCATTCATATACTTGGAATGAAAAAGGTCAAAATCTTGGATTTGTACCAAAGTATAATCCAAATGCACCGGAGTTTATAGATAATCCAAATGCTACTAAAACTCCTGATGATGGATTTCAAATTAGATTTGATGACCAAATAAATAATCCAGATTATTTATATTGGAAAAAACACCTAGAAAACAATTAAGAATCAATATTAGTTAATCAATCTATTTTAAAAGCAAAAGCCCTGCTCAGTAGCGGGGCTTTTTGTTTCTAGAATGATTATTAGTTACTTTGTTTTAAAAAGATTGGAAATATGGTAGAGTATAAAAACAGTCAATATTGCAGAACCAGTGGTTGTTAGTTCATCATAAGAAATCCCATAAATCACTGAATCAATAAACACAAATAAGAAAAGTGTGCCAAAAATGATAAGCATGCTTTTAAAGTATTTATTATCTAAAAGTTGTTGAATATTGGCTTTTCTCTGTTCCTTCATCCCAGTTGAATATAAGTGTTTTTAAATCAATAAATGAAAAA
>Ga0208764_10002145_pt1 | contig 12499 bp, 11 predicted proteins | sample ETNtaG_18_FD_185762 | JGI IMG/M metagenome (GOLD analysis project Ga0208764, IMG submission 185762) | Marine microbial and viral communities from oxygen minimum zone, Eastern Pacific Ocean - ETNP201302SV91 (SPAdes) (version 2) | ecosystem: Environmental > Aquatic > Marine > Oceanic ... | reverse complement strand
CGGGAGATAAAGTTTTTGAAGATGATATAGCTACACTAGAGGTAACTTGTGTTTTTTCTTCATCAATTGGATTATCCAAAATAAATACTTTTTTATTATTATTTTTTTCAGATATGGGTTTGTCAAGAATTAAAGGACTTTCCTTTGAAGGTTTTTTGGTTATCTCTTCTTTTTTTTCTTTTTTTATTTTAACAATATTGTTAGCACCGGCTCCAATTTCTCCCAAAATTCCTCCTACTTTTACTGCGCTACCGTTTTCCATATTAATTTTGCTTAAAATACCTGAGGCAGGAGAAGGAACTTCAATGTTTACTTTGTCAGTTTCTAATTCAACCAAAGGTTCATCGGCACTCACTTCCTCGCCTTCTTTTTTTAACCATTTTGCTACAGTGGCTTCGGTTATTGATTCTCCAAGGGCAGGTACTAAAATTTTATCACTCATAAAAAATCTTAATCTGTAAGTGCTCTATTGACTATGTCTTTCTGTTGTTGCAAGTGTCTTCCCGCATATCCAGTAGCTGGGGATGCGGCAGGATTTCTTCCAATATACATAATACTTCTATTATTAGCCTTAATACGCTTTAAAGTCCACTCGATATAATTTCGCACAGTGTTCCAAGCTCCCATATTTTGAGGCTCTTCCTGACACCAAAAAAATTCTGCATTTTTAAATCTTTTTAAAACTTTTGCCAATGGTTTGACGGGAAATGGATAAATTTGTTCAATTCTTATTAAAAAAACTTTATTATTTTTTAATTTTTCTCTTTCATGTAAAAGATCAAAATAAACTTTACCGCTACATAAAATAACTTTTTTTATTTTTGCATCTTTTTCGAGCTTTATAAGTTTACTGTCTTTTTCTTCAGCATGGTCTAGAAGAATTCTATGAAAAGAATTTTTTTTACCAAAATCTTCAATGTTTGATACGCATAACTTATTTCTTAATAATGACTTTGGAGTCATGATAATTAAAGGTTTTCTAAAATTTCTGTGCATTTGCCTTCTGAGAGCATGGAAGTAGTTGGCTGGAGTAGTACAATTCACGACTTGTAAATTTTCGAGTGCGCACAGTTGTAAAAATCTTTCTAATCTTGCTGAAGAATGTTCTGGACCCTGTCCTTCATATCCATGAGGCAAAAGCAAAACTAAACCACTTGCTCTTGCCCATTTTCTTTCTCCAGATGCAATAAATTGATCTATAACTACCTGGGCGCTATTTGCAAAATCTCCAAATTGAGCTTCCCATATAACTAAAGTCGTTGGTTCAGAAAGTGAGTAACCATGCTCAAATCCAAGGACTGCAAGCTCCGAAAGAAGACTATCAATAACTTCATACCGTGTTTGAGTTTTTGAGATGTTATTTAGGGGAGTATAATATCTACTATCTGATTGATCTCTCAGCACAGAATGTCTCTGAGAAAACGTGCCTCTTCCAGAATCTTGACCTGAGAGTCTTACCGGATATCCTTCCTCTAAAAGAGTGCCAAAAGCTAATTGTTCAGCAGTGGACCAGTCAAAACCTCTTCCAGTTTCAAACATTTTCTTTTTATTTTCAAATATTTTATTTACGGTTGAATGAACCATAAAATCTTTTGGTATATAAGTTATTTTTTCTCCAATTTTTTTAATCTTTTCCAACGACACGCCTGTAATTCCTCTTTTATCTTTTCCTCTTTCTGGTTTAAATCTGCTCCATACACCTTCGAACCATTCTAATTTAGGCTTGTAATTTTTTGCAGTCTTAAATTGCTCTTCAAGCAAATTTTTAAATTCTCTTTTCATTTGATCAAATTCATCTTTAACTATCGTTCCTTCTTTAATCAGTTTGTTAGCATAAATATTAACTGTGCTTGGATGTGATTTAATTTTTTTGTACATTATTGGTTGAGTAAACAAAGGTTGATCTCCCTCATTATGTCCGAACCTACGGTAACAAATCATATCTATAACTATGTCTCTGTTAAATTTCTGTCTAAATTCCATAGCAATTCTTGCGCAATAAACAACTGCTTCTGGATCGTCTGCGTTACAGTGTAAAATTGGAGCTTCAACCATTTTTGCTACATCAGATGGGTAGGGAGAGGATCTTGCAAATTTTGGGTTTGTTGTAAAACCTATTTGATTATTAACTATGATATGAATCGTGCCACCAGTATTGTGACCTGGAAGTCCTGACATAGCAAAACATTCAGCAACAACTCCTTGACCAGCAAAGGCTGCATCACCATGAAGTAGAACGGGTATTACTTGTTGACGTTTTTTATCATTGTGAAAAAATTGTTTAGCTCGAGTCTGTCCCAAAACTACTGGATTAACAGCTTCAAGATGTGAAGGATTATCAGTTAAACTAACATGAACCAGATTACCATCAAATTCTCTATTCGAAGAAGCTCCTAGATGATATTTTACGTCTCCCGCAGAATCTATAACAGATTTAAAATCTCCAGAAAATTCATTGAAAATTCTTTTATAAGATTTTTGTAAAAGATTAGCTAAAACATTTAGTCTGCCTCGGTGTGGCATTCCAATTTTGATTTCTTTAACGCCAAGTTGACTTCCACGTTTTATTAGCTGTTCTAAAGCAGGTATTAAAGATTCACCACCATCTATTCCAAATCTTTTAGTTCCAACAAATTTTAAAGCTAAAAATTTTTCGAAACCTTCTGCTTGAATTAACTTATTTAAAATTGATTTTTTCCCTTTGGTTGTAAAACTTAGTTGATTTTCTTTCCTTTCTAATCTTTCTCTAAACCATACTTTTTCAACTGGATCTGAAATATGCATATATTCTGCTCCAATAGTTGAACAATATATTTTTCTAAAAAAAGAAAGAATTTCATTAATAGTTCCATGCCCTCCTTTATCCATATAGGCGCCCAAATAAATTTTTTTGTTATAATCTTCTTTTTTAAATCCATGATCGGCAGGATGTAATTCGTGAAGATATTTTCTTTCCATCATTCCTAGAGGGTCGAGATTTGCGATCAGGTGTCCTCTAATTCTATAAGCTCTAATTAGAGCAATAGCCTTAACCGAATATTCTTTTTCTTGTTCGATTGTTGTGGGAGAGAAAACAGTTGTGTTTTCCGTTTCTTTCTTTATCTTTGTTTTTGCTTCACGCTTATAAATCTTTTTTGGCGCCCAACTAGGACCTTGTATTTCGCTTTTGATTATTTCCTTTTCTGTTGAAAATGCATTAAAAAAGTCCCTCCAGCTTTTCGGCACTGCTTCAGGATCATTTAAATATTTGGAATATAATTCTCCAATAAATGAGGTGTTATTACCAGATAGGAAGGATGTTTTTTCAAAAATTTTATTATCTTTTATTTGTGCCATCTAAATTTTTTTAATTTTAACATATAAACAAAATCATTATCCAGTAAGTTTTTTTTGCAATGTAAGACCTATATTGGAAGGAGAATCTGCTACAAAAATTCCACAAGATTTCATTTTTTCAATTTTATCTTCAGCACCGCCTTTTCCGCCGCTAATAATAGCCCCAGCATGCCCCATTCTTCTTCCCGCGGGTGCCGTTAAACCTGCAATAAATCCAATGATAGGTTTTTTAATTTTTGAATGTTTTATAAATTCTGAAGCTTCTTCTTCTGCAGCTCCTCCTATTTCTCCTATAATAATAATTGAGTTTGTTTTTTTATCCTCAAAAAAAAGTTCCAGACAATCTATAAAGGTTGTACCATGGATTGGGTCTCCACCTATTCCTATACAGGTAGATTGTCCCAAACCAAGTTCAGTAGTTTGAGCTACAGCTTCATAAGTCAGAGTTCCAGATCTAGAAACAATCCCCACACTTCCTTTTCGATGAATATTGCCAGGCATAATTCCAACTTTACATTCTCCTGGAGTTATAACCCCAGGGCAGTTAGGTCCTATTAAGCGCGATTTAGAATTTGTTAGTTTTTCTTTAACCTTAATCATATCCAAAACTGGGATTCCTTCAGTAACACAAACTATCAAAGGTATTTCACTTTCGATGGCTTCTATAATTGCGGACGAGGCAAATTTTGCAGGAACATATATCATTGTTGCATTTGCTTTTGTTTTTTCTACTGCTTCTTGAACGTTATTAAAAACAGGTCTATCAAGATGAACCTGGCCTCCTTTTTTAGGAGTGACTCCGCCCACAAGATTTGTGCCATAAGCAATCGCCTGTTCTGAATGAAAGGTTCCATGCGCTCCAGTAAAGCCTTGGCAAATTACTCGTGTATTTTTATTAACTAAAATTGACATATATTATTTTATCACACTCACAATTTTTTTTGCTGCATCTGATAAATTGTTTGCAGAAATAATTTTTAATCCTGATTTGTCTAAAATTTTTTTTCCTAATTCAACATTAGTACCAGCCAATCTTACTACTAAAGGAATTGAGAGTTTTATTTCTTTAATAGCATCTACTATTCCTTGAGCCAAAACATCACATCTCATAATTCCTCCAAAAATATTAACTAAAATGCCTTTAACATTTTTATCTGATAAAATAATTTTAAATGCTTCTGAAACTTTTTCTTTTGAAGCTCCGCCTCCAACATCAAGAAAGTTGGCAGGATTAGACCCGTATAGTTTTATTATATCCATAGTAGCCATGGCTAAACCAGCACCGTTCACCATACATCCTATTTCTCCGTCTAATTTTATGTAAGACAAACCATGCTTGTTTGCTCTGGTTTCTATAGGGTCTTCTTCATTTAAATCTTTTAATGATAAAATTTCTGGATGTCGAAAAAGTGCATTATCATCAAAATTTATTTTTGCATCCAAACAAACCAAATTTTTATCTTTTGTAAAAATTAAAGGATTAATTTCTATAAGATTTGCATCAAGTTCTATTAAAATTTTATAAATTTTTTTTATAAGCTCACTTGCATTTGGAACGGACTCTTTAGATAGTTTAAATGGGTTAATAATATTTTTTATAGCACCCTCATCAAGTCCAACACTAATACTAACTTTGGTTGTTATAATTTTTTCTGGATTTTCTTTTGCAACTTTTTCTATATCCATACCTCCTGCGGCACTAGAAATAAAAGCAATTTTTGAACTTGATCGATCAACTAAACAAGATAGATAAAACTCTGTTTGTATGTCTGTTGCTTCTTCTAGATATAATCTTTTTACAATTCTTCCATTGGGCCCTGTTTGATGTGTAATAAGTTTTTTGCCAAATAATAATTTCGCTTCCTTTTTTAAATTATCCAAACCACTAAGCAACTTTATGCCTCCAGCTTTTCCTCTCCCACCAGCATGGATTTGCGCTTTTAAAACAACTTTATTAGATTTAATTAATTTATACTTTGTTTCCAATTCATCTAACGAAAAAATCGGAACACCATTTGGAATATTCACTCCAAATTTTTTTAGAATTTCTTTTGCCTGATGTTCGTGAATGTTCATTTAGAATTAAACCAAAGATGAATCTATTTTTTTCGCCGCATCAAAAAGATTTAATACTGCTTTTATTGAAATTTCAAAATTTTCCTTTTCTTTTTTCTCTAATTTAAATTCTACTATCTTTTCAACGCCTTGTTTTCCAATAACAACAGGGACTCCTGCATATAAATTTTTAGCTCCATATTCTCCATTTAAATAAGCTGCACAAGGTAAAGTTTTTTTAAGGTCCTTAATATAGGATTCCGCCATCTCAATTCCGGAAGCAGCGGGAGCATAAAATGCTGAGGCTTTCTGAAGTAATTTTCCTATTTCTCCCCCTCCTTTTCGGGTTCTGTCTATTATTTCATCTAGCTTTTCTTTTGTTATTTTACCTTCCTCAATCAATTGTTTGAGCGATTTGTCATTAACAGTAGTTTGGCTTGGCATTGGGCACATGGTATCCCCGTGACCTCCGAGAACTAAAGTTTTGATACTTTTTACTGGTACTGCAATTTCCTGCGAAAGAAAATATTTAAATCTTGATGAATCTAAAATTCCTGCCATTCCTACAACTTTGTTTGTTGGAAAACCTGAATATTTTTGTAATGCCATAACGATAACATCTAGTGGGTTTGTAATACAAATTACAAAAGCATTTGGGGATGTTTTTTTAATTCCTTCAGCAACTTCTTTAATTATTTTTAAATTTGTACCTAATAAATCATCTCTTGTCATACCTGGTTTTCTGGGAATTCCAGCTGTAATAATAATTACATCAGAATTTTTTGTATCTTCATAATTATTTGTCCCTTTAAGACCAATATTAAATCCTTCCACAGAAGTAGATTGTGCTATATCCAAAGCTTTGCCTTTTGCTAATCCTTCATTAACATCAAAAAGTACTACATCTGCTAATTCTTTTATTGTTATAAGATGTGCTAGTGTTCCGCCGATTTGACCAGCACCTATTAATGAAATTTTTTTTCTCATAGCGTTTAATTTTAATTTAAAGTTGGCATTACAAAATTAGGATCTGAAGCCAGTCCAGTAGGCCATTTCGAAGTTATTGTTTTTAATTTTGTATAAAATCTAACTCCTTCCATACCATGCATATGTTGATCACCAAATAAAGATCTCTTCCAACCTCCAAATGAATGGTAGGCGACTGGCACTGGTATGGGTATATTTATTCCAACCATTCCAATTTTAATCTTACTAGCAAATGTTCTGCCAACATCACCGTCACGAGTATAAATGCTTGTGCCATTTCCGAACTCATGATCATTTATTAAATTCACCGCAGACTCAAAATCTTTTACTCTAACAACAGAAAGGACGGGGCCAAAAATTTCTTCTTTATAAATTCTCATTTTTTTGTCCACATTATCAAAAAGGCAACCTCCTATATAAAAACCTTTTTCATATCCTTGTAGTTTTATATTTCTTCCATCAACAACGAGTTTGGCTCCTTCTTTCACGCCAAGATCTACGTATCCTCTTACCCTCTCTAAATGTTCTTTTGTAACCAGCGGTCCCATTTCTGAATTTTTATCCATACCAGGACCTATTTTTAACGCTTCTGCTTTTTTTGACAAACGCGAAACAAGCTCATCTCCTATGCTTCCTACAGCTACCGCAACAGATTGTGCCATGCATCTTTCGCCAGCAGATCCGTAGGCTGCTCCCATTAATCCATTAACCGCTTGATCGAGATCACAATCTGGCATTACGACACAGTGGTTCTTAGCGCCTCCTAGCGCCTGAACTCTTTTTTCATTTTTTGCAGCATTTTCATAAATATATTTTGCAATTGGAGTGGAGCCAACGAAACTTATCGCGACTACATCTTTATTTGTCAGTAAAGCATCTACTGCTTCTTTATCTCCATTAACCACATTAAAAACTCCATCGGGTAATCCAGCTTCTTTAAATAACTGAGCTAATTTAATTGAACACGATGGATCTTTTTCTGATGGTTTGAGCACAAATGTATTTCCACAAGCAATCGCTATTGGAAACATCCACATTGGAACCATGGCAGGAAAATTAAAAGGTGTAATGCCAGCACAAACTCCCAAAGGTTGTCTAATGGACCAGCTATCAACATCGGTTCCAACATTTTCGGTAAATTCTCCTTTGAGCAAGTGTGGTATACCACAAGCAAACTCTACTACCTCTAAGCCTCTTGTTAACGAACCTTTTGCATCTTCATAAACTTTTCCATGTTCAGAAACTATAAGTTTCGTAAGTTCGTCTGAATTTTTTTCTATTAATTCTTTAAATTTAAATACTATTTTTGCTCTTTGGGCTGGTGGCTTTTTAGACCAGTTGACAAAAGCTTTCTTGGCCCTTTCAACAGCCAAATCAACGTCTTGCTTGGAAGCTAAATTGACTTCAGAAGTTTGTTCTCCAGTTGCTGGATTAAAAACTTTAGATTTTCTTTTAGAAGATCCTTTAACTGTTTTTCCGTCTATAAAATGTTCAATTGAATTCATTGCTATCTTAAATGATTTAATTAAGCTTCTAGCTTCTTGCAAGCATTTTTTTAATTGAACTAATGGCTTTTGCTGGATTCAGGCCTTTTGGGCAAGAATTAGTACAGTTCATAATTGTATGGCATCTATATAATTTTAATTTATCAGCAACTGTCTTTAATCTTTCTTTTCTTTCTTCATCACGACTATCAATAATCCAACGGTATGCCTGAAGTAGAACAGCTGGTCCTAAATATTTATCTCCATTCCACCAATAACTCGGGCAAGATGTTGAGCAGCAGGCGCACATAATACACTCATACAAACCATCAAGTTTTTTTCTATTTTCTTTAGATTGGTTAATTTCGGTTGTTTTAGATTTTTTTTCTTTAGTTTTGAGCCATGGTTCAATTGATTCATATTGACGGTATAATGTACTTAAGTCAGCCACTAAATCTTTTACTACTTTTAGGTGTGGCAAAGGATAAATATTAATATCTCCATTAATATCTTTATGAGATTTCATGCAAGAAAGTGTATTTACTCCATCTACGTTCATTGCACATGAGCCACAAACACCGTGAGCGCATGATCTTCTATAAGTAAGAGATGGATCTATTTCATTTTTAATTTTATTTAAAATATCTAATACTTTATTTCCACATTTTGTTAAATCTACTTCAAAAGTATCGATCTTGGGGTTTTCATTTTTATCTGGATCCCATCTGTATATATTTATTTTTTTTATATTTTTTGATCCTGTTGTATCTTTAAAATAATTACCCTTTAAAATCTTAGAATTTTCTGGAAGATTAAATTGAACCATTAGTAAACTCTTTCTTTGGGTGGAAAAGATTGAACATCATTACTCATAGTAGATAAGGTCACTGGCCTATGGCCAATTTTAACTTCCTTGCCGTTATGCCAGCTTAAAGTATGTTTCATAAAATTAGTATCATCACGTTTTGGAAAATCCTCTCTTGCGTGAGCTCCTCTACTTTCTTTTCTTGAATATGCAGATTCTAAAGTAGTTATTGCCTGTCTAATAAGATTATCAAATTCTAAAGTTTCCATTAAATCTGTATTAAATATTAATGACTTATCCTTAACAGATATCGATTCCATACCCTCATATGGTTTTTTTATTTCTTCTACCCCTTCTTTAAGTGTTTTTTCATTTCTAAACACCGCACATTTTGATTGCATTGTTTTTTGCATTGCCAGTCTTAATTCAGATGTTTGGTTTTGCCCATTGCTGTTTCTTAGTCTATCAAATCTATCAAGACATTTGTTCGTTTCACTTTGAGAAATTTTTTCGTGTGGTGTATTTGGTTTTACTAACTCAATAGCTCTTTGTGCAGCAGATCTTCCAAAAACAACTAGATCGATTAATGAATTAGATCCAAGTCTATTTGCGCCATGGACCGAAACACAAGCTGCCTCTCCTATTGCCATTAAACCTGGAACGGTCTTATCCTTGCCATTTGAAGTTAATACTTCTGCTTTATAGTTAGTCGGAATACCTCCCATATTATAATGCACTGTTGGAACAACTGGAATCGGTTCTTTAGTTACATCTCTTCCTACAAAAGTTTCTACTGATTCTGAAATTCCAGGTAGTCTTGACTCAATTATTTTCTTATCAATATGACTTATATGAAGATGTGCATGATCTTTATTTTTGCCTATTCCTCTTCCTTCATTTATCTCAATTGCAATTGACCTACTAACGACATCTCTAGAAGCTAAGTCTTTTGCATTTGGTGCATATTTTTCCATAAAACGTTCCCCTTTAGAATTTGTAAGATATCCACCTTCTCCTCTTACTGCTTCAGAAATCAAACAACCAATTCCGTAAAGTCCTGTCGGATGAAATTGAACAAATTCCATGTCTTGCAAAGGTAATCCTGCCCGCAAGCACATCGCATTACCATCGCCTGTGCAAGTGTGTGCTGCTGTTGCTGAATAATAAACTTTTCCATATCCGCCTGTAGCTATAATTGTAATATGAGATCTAAATCTATGCATGGTTCCGTCGTTCAAATTCCAAGCCATAACTCCCTTGCACTCCCCATCTTTCATAATTAAATCAAGAGCAAAATATTCTATAAAAAACTGGGTATTATGTTTTAGTGCTTGACCATATAAAGTATGTAAAATTGCATGACCTGTTCTGTCTGCTGCTGCGCATGTTCTTTGTACTGGAGAATTACCATAATTTTTTGTCATACCTCCAAACGCTCTTTGGTAAATCTTACCGTCTTGAGTTCTGCTAAATGGTACACCATAATGTTCTAATTCTATTACTGCTTCTGGAGCGTTTTTACATAAATATTCAATGCAATCTTGATCTCCTAACCAGTCACTACCTTTCACAGTATCGAACATATGCCAACGCCAATCATCTTCGCCTGCGTTACCAAGAGCAGCGGATATTCCGCCTTGTGCAGCAGATGTATGACTTCTTGTTGGAAATACTTTTGAAATACAAGCTGTTTTCAAACCAGATTCACTTAATCCAACAGAAGCTCTTAAACCAGCTCCTCCAGCTCCCACTACAAGAACATCATATTCGTGATCAATTATTTTATAAGCACTCATTAAATTTTGTATATCAATAAAATTAAAGTTATTACTGGAATTATTATACTAAATATTAAAGCAAAAAGATTTGCGGCATCTTTGATTTTTTTATTATGAATATAATCTTCAAAAATCTCACTTAGACTAATTTTGGCATGAAAAAAGCCAATAAAAAATAAAGCAGTTATTAGAATTTTAAATAAAGGATTTTGAAAAAAATAAATAGCTTCCTGGTAACTGTTTGCTGAAAGTGAAATTAATGAAAAATAAAGCCAAGCAAAAAGTGGTGCTAAAATTATAGCGCTTAGTCGATGAAAAATCCATTTACGTGTTTCGTTCATTTAAATAAAACCTCTTGCCAATAACCAAAATAGAATCGTTAAAACTAAAGAAGAAATAATCACAATAATGCCAGAAACATTCGCAGTTTTGATTTCAAATCCATAACCTAAATCCCAAATCAAATGTCTTATACCGCCTAATACATGAAAGCTCATAGACCAGGTAAAGCTAATTAAAATACATTTTCCAAAAAAGCTATTAATTATTAATAAAAATAATTCATAACTACTTTCTCCAAAACTCAAAGCTGTTAACCAAAAAAATATTAAGATTAATGCTAGTAAATTTATAACACCTGAAATTCTATGTGTGATCGAAAGCAAAGATGAAATATGCCATCTGTAAATTTGAAGGTGAGGTGATAATGGATTGTTGGAATCATTCATTGTTTATCTAATATATTTTTTAATCAAAACATTTGCAATTTGAACAGCATTAAGAGCTGCCCCTTTAAGCAAATTATCGGATACTATCCACATATTTATAGAATTTTTTTGCGTTTGGTCATTTCGTATTCTTGAAATGTATGTCGTAAAATCTCCACTTGACTCAACTGGAGTTATATAACCGCCATCTTTGGCTTCGTCCATAACTTTACATCCGGGAGCGTACTCTAAACATTTTCTAATTTTTTTATCGTTAACCTCTGAGTGAAATTCAACATTTACTGATTCGGAGTGTCCAACGAAAACTGGAACTCGTACACATGTAGCTGTTAACGCTATGATTGGATCTAAAATTTTTTTTGTTTCCACTATCATTTTCCATTCCTCTTTCGTATAGCGATCTTCCATAAAAGTATCTATGTGGGGGATAACGTTAAAAGCTATTTGTTTTGTGAAATTTTTCGAAGTTACTTTTTGCTTATCTAAAACTTTTTTACTTTGCTCTTCTAATTCATTGATATGTGTATTTCCTGCCCCCGATACAGATTGATAAGTTGAAACAATGACTCTTTTTATTTTAAATTGATCGTGTAACGGCTTTAAAGCTAAAACTAATTGAATAGTTGAACAGTTAGCATTAGCAATAATGTTTTTGTTTTTATAGTTTTTCAAAGTTTCGGCATTAACTTCTGGAACCACTAAAGGTATATCTTTATCCATTCTAAAATGTTTTGAATTATCAATTACAATTGTTTTTTTTGCAGCAATAGGTGCCCATTTTTCTGCTATAGCACTACCGGCAGAGAAAAAAGCTATTTTGACTTTTGAAAAATCAAAATCATTCAAACCCACAACCGAATAAGTTTTACCTTTGAAAATTATTTTTTTTCCAACACTCTTATCTGAAGCGATAAGATGTAATTCACTAAATTTAAAACTTAGTTTTTCTATAACCTCTAAAAGTTTTCGACCTACATTACCTGTCGCCCCAACAATAGCTATGTTCATATAAGAAAAGTATTACTATTGTTTTGTGACCGATTCTAGACTAATTTTAACAAAGGTATAAAATGAGTATTGAATTTATAGATGTAAGACCAACTGTAGGGTTGTTAGCCCTTCTAAAAAACCTAAAATACACTGAGTGGGAAGCTCTTGCAGAATTTGTGGATAATGCGGTTGAGAGCCATCGGAAAAACAAAAAAATATCCTAGAAAATTCTACACTTTAAATGGCAAATCACAAATTGAACCCTTGCTTTTTTTCCCATTAATTTCTAATTCAAAAGTAGTTTTTTTATCCCAATATTCTTTATTAATCATCGCA
>Ga0208764_10002144_pt1 | contig 12503 bp, 10 predicted proteins | sample ETNtaG_18_FD_185762 | JGI IMG/M metagenome (GOLD analysis project Ga0208764, IMG submission 185762) | Marine microbial and viral communities from oxygen minimum zone, Eastern Pacific Ocean - ETNP201302SV91 (SPAdes) (version 2) | ecosystem: Environmental > Aquatic > Marine > Oceanic ... | reverse complement strand
CACATATCCGAACTTGGAGAGATACGAAGTCAACAAACATCAGCTGAACGCGTAATAGGTTTTGACCCTAACGTACATACATTCCGACTTGTAAGCAGAAGACTTAAAACCCACCTCAATTCGCTTGGCGGAGAACTCTCTGCATTAAACAAAAAAAATCCAACTAATTACTCGTATATGAATCCAGATGACATGGAGGATCTTAATATCAAAGATGAAGATCTTGTTATCATCGCCTCGCCACGATCGTCGCTAACTGGAGTTGCGAAAGCTGCAAAAGATATTCGACGAGGAGTTATTTCAATGGCGCATTCTTGGGGTTCAGCAAGCGCTTCAGATGAAAAAGTGAGGGACATAGGGGCTCCAACAAACCGGCTCATAGATGTAGAAAACGGGTTTGATCCAATAACCGGACAGGCTATTCAGAGCGCTATCCCAGTCTCAGTTGCGCTTTTTGAAGAGGAATCAATCTCGTTGTAGAGGTGGCGTTTAAATCATTGGCTTTTAAGCCGAGCGATGGTTTCGCTGAATTCGTTAACTGTTCCGGAGATAATGTCATGAACAGGACGGACTTCATTGATTCTCCCTGCTACCTGTCCGCTGAGGGCAATAGCGGCCTCCATATCCCCTCCAAAATACAATTCTTGTGGATTGCCAAACTCTCCAAAGACATTGCTATCGGACTCCGATAGCCTTTCAGAACGATCTGTCTTAAGCGCCCGAAGCGCAGGAGAAAACTTTTGATTAAGGAATAGAGTATCGGTCTCAGAGGCATCAACAATTGCTCTCTTCCAATTCTCATGGACTGGGGACTCTTCTGATGAAACCATTTGCGTCCCCATTTGCACCCCCTCAGCCCCTAAAGCGAAAGCAGCAGCCATGGTCCTTCCATCATTGATGCCTCCGGCGGCAATGATAGGAACTGAAACGTGGTCGCGTACTAGCGGAAGTAGAACCATCGTTGAAACAGGAGTTGGACTTTTGAAACCACCACCTTCCCCGCCTTCAACCACTAACCCGTCAACCCCAGCATCAACAGCTTTTTTTGCTGCTTCCAAAGTTGGAACCACGTGATAGACCGTTAAACCGGCAGCTTTAAGAACTCCCGTATATTTTGTCGGTGACCCAGCTGAAGTCGTTACAAATTTAACGCCTTGGTTAATCACAAACTCGGCAATATCAGGATCACGAACAAACGCCTGAGCAATATTCACTCCATAGGGGAGACCAAGGTCATTCATGATCGCCATTTCGTTTTTTACTGCATCAAGCTCCCCAGATGAGGTTTCGATAATGCCGCACGCACCAGCTGCTGAAACAGCGCTCGCTAATTGAGACCTAGCTATCCAACCCATTGGGGCTTGGACTATAGGGATAGGAACTCCAAGGTCCCGACTTACTCGGTTATCGAACAAAGGATGTGGGTACTCCACTTCGTACACTCCAATTCAGGCTCTTCTCCACAAGAATTACATGTTCTAGATGTTATTGCACACCCAGAAAAGGAAAATAAGATTTCTATTCCACACTGGTTCATATTTCGGTAAAGATAGTAAAGAACTCTTTAAGGAAAACGCTATGTTGCATGTAACCCAGTTCAATAGCCCTTTCGGATCGCTCAAAGTGTGTGCATCTTCAAAGGGAATTCGTCGAGTCTTACTTCCGAGCAAAGAACAAAATCCGATCGAAGAAACGGAAGTCCTTGATGAGCGACATCCCATACTCGTCCAAGCAAAGAATGAACTCACTGAGTATTTCAAAGGAGCAAGGGAAACTTTTTCTGTTCCCTTTGATATTGATGGAACCCAATTCCAGATGGACGTTTGGTTCACACTAAGAAATATCGCATACGGAGAAACGACAACCTATGGAGAATTAGCGAAGAAAATAGGGCGCCCAAATGCTGCGCGAGCTGTTGGCGCAGCCAATGCTGCTAACCCCATTCCGATTATTCTTCCCTGCCATCGTGTCATCGGAGCGAATGGGTCCTTAATAGGATATGGAGGAGGGATAACCCTTCTTCACATGAAACAAGGGTTACTTACTCTTGAAAAAACAAGTAGATCTGATCGGAATTAATCGCCCACTAAAGTTATTTCGCTAACCCTTCAAGTACGTTTATCGCTTTAGCGACTTCTTCACTGGTGTTGTAATGGACCAGTGAAAGTCTTACCACTCCATCTTCGGGGTCAAGGCCAATAGCCTTAACGAGGCGATGCGCATAGAAATTGCCATGACCACAAGAAACGCCAGCTTCCACTAAAGCGGAATATATTTCATGACTAGAACGAGAGTAGGAGTGGAAAGCAATGGTTGGAGCCCTGACAGAATGCTCAGAAGATGGGCTTCCGATTAGACGGAAATCCTCTCGAGAGGCGATGTAGTCAACTAAAGGTGTCATCAATTTTTGTTCGTGTTGACCAAAGAGTTCAAAGACTTTCGTAATACGGTCACGGGGTGATGTTTCAGTAACATGAGGGAAATGATGGTTAAAGACATCATCGTAATAGTCAATCATTCCAGCGCAGGCAGCGATTGCCGCATGATCAGGACCTGCCGGAGTTAAACGGGATGTAGGGTTTCCGGCGTTAAAAAAATGTCCTTGATTTGATACCTTTTCAAGGATCGCATCGGACGTAAACATCAAACCTACATGAGGCCCGTAGGTCTTGTAAGTGCTGTAAAGGTATACATCACAACCTAACTCTTCAACGTTAATGGCAGCGTGCGGGGCGTAAGAGACCCCATCGGCAACGAGAATTCCGCCCACCCCATGAATAAATTCAGCGAGTTCACTAATCGGATTAATAGTTGCAGCCAAATTAGATGCATGAGTTACTGCTAGAAGACGGGTTTTATTATTGATCAAGTTCTGCACTTCGGAGATATCTAGCAGCCCTGTTTCGGGATCAACGCCCCATTCGATAACATTAATCCCAGTCATTTCGAGTCGACGCCAAGCTCCGATGTTCGCTTCATGATCTTGATTTGTCACAATAATTTCATCACCGACATTCCAACTTGGACGTAAAGCTTGAGCAAGCACATACGTATTCTGAGATGTTGACGGTCCGAAATGCACTTCATCCTTATTCGCATTAAATGTCGCAGGTAGCAGTTCTAGAGAACGATCCATGGCTTTCCCTGCTTTTGCCGATGGGCCGAAATCCCAATATGGCTGTACTTTCGACGTAATGAAGAAATCTTGCAGAAGAGAAATCACTTGATGCGGCACATAACTTCCCCCAGCATTTTCAAGATGGGCCCAGCTCGCTGATTCTGGATGAGAAAAAACTGGGAACTGCGCTCGTACGAAATCAAGATCAAGAGAAATCACACTATGAATCTACACGTTCTACGTTGCTTCCCCGCTACTCGTTGAAGCAGAAAAAAAAGAGTAACCTGCTTCCAACGGATTGAGAGTAAGTATGACAGAGGGCAACCCGTGCTGTGCACCACAAAATCAAGTTAAGCAGAGGGAAGAGAATCCCCAAATAGAAACAGGAAGCTTGCATACAGAGACAGTCTCTCTTAAAGGAGGCTCATTCAATATGGGCACTACCTACGCCTCGGGTTACCCCCAGGATGGAGAAGGACCCATTCGGAAGAGAAAAGTCTCCCCATTTTCAATGGATAAATACGCTGTTACGAATAGACAATTTAGGGCTTTCGTTCAAGAAACCGGATATATCACTGAAGCGGAAGAAATCGGATGGTCTTTTGTTTTCGCAGGGTTACTCCCAGACGATTTTGAAGAGACACGCGGGGTACAAGCTGCCCCATGGTGGAGGCAAGTCTTTGAAGCAGATTGGAAATCACCTGAAGGTCCTCACTCAACAACAGAAACGAAACTAGAACACCCAGTTGTCCATATTTCATGGAATGACGCGGCTGCATACGCGAAATGGGTAGGAAGGAGGCTTCCAACCGAAGCCGAATGGGAATTTGCCGCCCACGGAGGATCGGATGGATCAATTTTCCCTTGGGGCGATGAACTTCAACCTGACGGCACACATCAAATGAATGTCTGGCAAGGATCATTCCCAGATAAGAACCTCAGTGAGGATGGCTGGTATGGAACAGCCCCAGTTGGAACATATCCGCCTAATACTTATGGAATTGGAGAGATGACAGGCAACGTATGGGAATGGTGTCAAGACTGGTTCGCAACAGAACACAATGAGACTGTAGAAAACCCAATGGGACCAACGGTTGGAGAAACGAAAGTTATCAAAGGCGGTTCATACTTATGTCATGACTCTTATTGCAATCGATATAGGATTGCAGCCAGAAGTTCAACAACCCCAGTTAGCGCAATGGGTCACCTCGGGTTCAGAACAGCGAAAGATCTTAAAGTCTAAATATTTTCAACCAGGGTCAAGAGAGTCAGCAGCTTCAATTTCTTCTCGGCTCACACCTAACAGAAACAATACAGCATCAAGATAAGGAACTCGGAGACTAGTGTTTGCTGCATCACGGACGATAGCCTTTGCGTTGAAAGCTATCCCCAAGCCAGCTTCACTAAGCATGTCGAGATCATTCGCTCCATCTCCGATAGCAACGGTTTGTTCAATCGGAACTCCTTCAAGGGCAGCGATCTCCCGCAAAAAATCCGCTTTCGCACCCCGGTCAATTATCGGACCAGTAAGTCCGCCAGTAAGACGGCCATTAACTATTTCAAGCTGATTCGCTCGCCCATGTAGAATACCTAGCTCCTTTTGAAGACGGTCTGTGAAAATCGAAAATCCACCACTAACAATGGCGGTTGTAAATCCTAATCTTCCAAGGGTTCTGCAGAATGTTCTCGCTCCTGGCGTGAGAGTAAGCTCATGCCAAGCTCGTTCAATCGCTAACTCGTCTAGACCCTCGAGAAGCGCTACCCGTTGAAGTAAAGCCTCAGTAAAATCTACTTTTCCTTGCATAGCCAAATCAGTAATTTTAGAAACCTCTCTCTCGCATCCGGCCTGAACTGCAAGAAGGTCAATCACTTCGTCTTGTATAAGCGTTGAATCAACATCAAGTATCACTAAACGCTTCGCTCTCCTACTTAGATTCAATGGTTGGATAGCTACATCCATCTTTGGTGACGCGGAAGCGACTTTGAGCAGATTTTCGCGTATCTCTCTGATATCACCTCCATTAACCGCGAGTTCGTAGCTCATCACTGGGTATCTGGATAGCCGAACTATTCTGTCAATGTTCCCGTTTCCATCAGCGATCGCAACAGTTGCTTCACGGAGCTCTGCCGGGCTGAGGTCCTCTCCAATAAGCGTGACAACAAATTGCTGACTGTATTCCGTGGGATCATCCTCGACCTCCTCAACATCTATTTGTAAATTACGTTTAAAGCCGAATAGGAGAAGATCTTTTAAAACGTCATCACCCTCCTCTATCTCTATCAACACATCAAGAGTAAGCCGTCTCCGGACCACGATCTGTTCAATATCACGAACAAGAGCATTCATCCCAGCAAGGACATCAAATAACTCAGCTGAGATTCCCAATTGGTCAGGTCCCGATACTCGAACTAGAACCGTATGCATTTTGGTCACTCTCAGACATTACTCAGATAACACTGAAATAAGGTGGAAATCTGAATTTCCCTCCAAACCTGCTATATGCAAATTTACTAATGTGACAAACACGTGAACATTTAGAATCCCATATGAGATTTAAAGAGAAGTAGTTGTAGGGTTGTGCTATATCGTCACTCGGTAAACGACGTTTACTGTGACCATTTTTGGCGGTATGGAAGGAAAAAAATGACTCAGAAGAGCAAGTTAATAAAGCTTCTCACGGTACTTTTCGCTTTCACTCTCGTTGCTGCAGCATGCGGTGGCGATGATGGAGATGACAGTTCCGCGAGTAGCAGTGACGAAGTCACATTAACAGCAGAAGGTGGAAGCCTCCTAGAAACTGTACAAGAAAGAGGAACCCTCAATTGTGGTGTCTCTGGAGCAGCAGTAGCGTTCTCAACGCTTGATCCTGAAGGTAGAATGGTAGGGTTCGATGCCGACTTCTGTCGTGCCGTAGCCGCCGCTGTCTTAGGTGATGCAAATGCTGTTAACTTCGTTTCACTAACCGCAGCTGAACGCTTCACCGCTGTTCAGTCCGGGGACGTTGATGTTCTCATGCGAAACACAACCTGGACCCAAAGCCGTGACACAGATGTTGGCATGGATTTCGGACCGACCACGTACTACGACGGTCAGCAACTTATGGGTAAAGCCGCTGATGGCTTCTCTGGTTCAAGCACAGTCGGAGACCTAGAAGGTGCAACCATTTGCACCAACGCAGGTACCACGACGGAAAAGAACATTGGTGACGCTGCACAAGCTGCAAATGTAACAATTAATCTTCAAACCTATGAAGATTTCGATATTGTGACTGATAACTTCATCGCAGGTGCTTGTGACATCATCACAACTGATGGATCTGGACTAGTTGGGCGTAAAGCACAACAGCAACCAGAAGGCGAAGAATGGGTAATATTCCCAGGCGCACCGATTTCAAAAGAGCCACTAGGTCCAACCTATGGTCAAAATGATAGCGGATGGGCAGATGTCGTTAACTGGACTGTTTACGCAACAATTATTGCTGATGAAAAAGGAATTAATTCCGGTAATGCATCAGGAGTTGTTGGCAACGACGCATATGACGCTGAAGCACAACGTCTCATGGGTGGCGAAGGTGAACTTCAAACCCTCATGGGTCTTTCAGCAGATGCATTCCAAAATGTCATCACTCAAGTTGGTAACTACGACGAGATTTATTCTCGTAACTTGAACCCTGTAGGCCTTAACCGTGCCGGATCATCCAACGCTGGATGGACAGACGGCGGGCTTATCTATGCTCCACCCGCACGATAACTAGCGGATAGCATAAAGCTTTATACAAGCGGTCTCAGAGCAGCAATTGTTAGCTCTGGGGCCGCTTGTTTTTTGGTTAACGAGCTTAGGCTTCACACCTTGGCTTAATTAGGCATTATCATTACTTCGTAGAGAAAAAGCACTGTCAAGGGGGGGCAAGAGGTGAGTATTGATACTGAGGTTCAGCCCTCAAATTATCACCACCAAAAACCACCTTTCTACCGAGACGCGACAGTAGTTAAATGGCTCTTCCAGGTAGGCGCCTTAGCTTTGGTTGTCTTCGCTCTTTGGTTTCTCTCTAGCCAAGCACGGGATAACTTATCGGCAAGAAATATTTCAACTGGTTTTGATTTCCTTAGCATTGATCCAGGAATCAACCTTTCGGAGGGAATTGATACTCGCCCAGCAACTGGAGGACGCGCACTTTGGGTGGGGATGGTCAACACAATCCGGCTAGCAACAGCTGGCATTTTCTTCGCTACGGTTATCGGTTTGTTTATAGGGCTTGCTCGCCTTTCAAACAATTGGGTCGTGAATAAACTTGGCTCAGTTTTTGTTGAAACACTCCGCAACATCCCCTTGCTCGTTCAAATACTTCTTTACGGCGCCATCTTGGCTAATCTGGGCGACCTACAATTTGATTCAGGATGGGACAACTGGGTTATTTGGTCAAATAAAGGCCTGTCTGTGCCGCGTGCCTTCATTGCCGATGGTTTCTACCAATGGGCGGTATTCATGTGTATCGGAGCATTAGCGGCTCGATGGATGTACAACCAAAGGTCCGAGCTTCATGACAAAACAGGGGAGAACACGCACCCCGGGTTAGGTTCTTTCGCGGTCTTGACAATTTTTGGAATAGTCGGCTGGTTCATCCATCCGATCTTTGGATGGGTAGGGAACATCTTCGGTGCAATTAGTGATGGGATTTCAAAGGTCCCTGAAGAGGTTCTCCAGTTAGTTCTTTCGGCGGTAGCAATTTCCATAGCGGCTAATTGGATACGGGGTTTCCTTGCCTCCCGGAGGACACCAGGAGGTTCTGCGCGACTCACTGATGATGATAAATTTAGAATAATATTTGCGGGGGTAGGCTCTGTTATAGCAATTCTTGTCGTATTTGTTGTGTGGCCGGGGTTATCTAGTTGGATCATTAACTCATCCAGTGATTTATTTGAGGTTCTAGAAAATAAGTTCGGAGATGGTCGTACAGGTGGCCCATTCGGGGTTGACCGCCCAGAAGTCGTTAAGCCAGGAAAATTTGAAAAATATGGTCCGTCCGGACTAACGATGTCTCTGGGGTTTGCAGCCGTTTTCTTCGGGATCGTTCTTTACACGGCAGCATTCATAGCTGAAATCGTCAGGGGAGGGATTCTTGCAGTTCCCAAAGGTCAAATAGAAGCAGCGAACTCTTTAGGGATGAAACGATCAACAGCACTGAGAACGGTTATTCTTCCACAAGCCCTGCGGGTTATTATGCCCCCACTTGGAAACCAGTATCTAAACCTTACGAAAAATACTTCTTTAGCTATCGCAGTTGGGTTCAGTGATCTAGTTCAGGTTGGGCAAACTGTCGGTAATCAGACAGGGAAAAATTTGTCTGTTTTCGCTATTTGGATGCTGTTCTACCTTGCTTGTTCGTTAACTATCTCAGTAGCGGTTAACTTCTTCAACGTTCGCCTAAGAATCGTGGAGCGTTGACATGAGCGAAACGACCATAGTGGAAACTGGTAAACGTCCCGAAGTAGCTAGTAGCTCACCAGGTGAATGGATTCGAAAAAATCTATTTTCAAATATACCAAACACGATTCTTACGATTGTTTTCGGGGTCTTTGCCCTATACGCGATACGAGGTCTTCTAGGATTCATTCTTAGCGGTGAGCGGAGATGGGAAGCCGTCGCGACAAACATGCGCCTTCTCATGGCTCAAGGCTACCCAGCCAACCAATTTGTCAGAGTTTGGGTTGCTCTTGGTTGCCTCATGGTTCTTACTGGTTTGTCACTAGCAATTTGGAATGCGAAGGGACAGTTGCCCATTAAGAAAATATCAAATTGGACCATGAACATCGGATTCGGATTGATGCTTTTTGCAGTACTAGCACCCATATCACCATCATCACGACTTGGATGGGTTATCGCAGGAGTTATCTTCCTTACTTTCGGTTTCGGACTGTGGATGAGGGTTAGGAATAACCAAATGCGAACCTTGGACTCAATCCCAACTGTATGGTTCTCCTTCGGTTTCCTAGGAACCCTCGTCCTTAGTTTGTGGATTGTTCCATTCGGTCATTATGCGTTCACAAACGGTGAGTTAGTAGCAGAAACTGGAAGAACAGTAGCCATGAGCACCAAACTACCCTTCACGGTCATGTGGGTATTGCTCGTGTGTTCGTATTGTGTGATCAGCCGGGTGCGAGACTACCTTCCAACTGGTCAAGCAAAAGCTCTTCTCGTGGGGCTCTGGTTTCTTTCTCCGTTCGTTTTGAACTGGATAGTTCTTAGAGATCCTGACTTTGATTACGGGCACGTAATCTCAACGGATGTTCCTCTAGCAGCCCTTTTCATTTTCGCAGGTGGGGGAATCCTGTATCTGCTAACGAAACCATCGTTAGGAGAGCTAGGGAGACTCACCGCAATAGCTCTCCTCGTCTTTGGAGTATTTAACTGGGTAGCAGCTTTCTTTGGGTGGTACCCAATGTTGCAGAAAGTTCGTATAAGTTTTGTCCTTCTAGCCCTCGCTGCATTGATTGCCCCGAACTTTGCAGCTGACCGGAGAACGCGGCTTAAGTTCGTAACAGGATGGGGAGTGCTGATAGTCATTTCACATTGGTTGATCACCGCGGTTAACTCACCCTCAACTCTTGAGCTTCAGGGCCCAACGTATCTCGGTGGATTTTCTCTGACGCTATTTGTGGCTGTACTTACGCTTCTATTGAGTTTCCCACTGGGAGTACTTCTTGCCCTCGGACGGACATCTTCTATGCCGATTGCCCGTGTGCTATGCACCGGATACATCGAATCAATCCGTGGAGTCCCACTCATCACCATTCTCTTCTTCTTCTCAAATATTTTGCCGCTCTTCCTCCCTCAAGGCATGGAAATAGCAGAGTTGGCTGCAATTGTTACTGGCTACACTCTGTTCAGCGCCGCTTACTTAGCTGAGAATGTTCGCGGCGGCCTCCAATCAGTTATGCGGGGACAATATGAAGCAGCCGACGCTATAGGTTTAACCACCAGCCAACGCACAGGATTTATCGTTCTCCCTCAAGCCCTTCGAGTATCCATCCCTCCATTGGTTGGGCAAGCAATCGGCGTGTTCAAAGAAACTTCCCTAGTAGCTATCATTGGCGCATACGACATCCTTCGAATAGCAAACAACGTCGTTCCAGCCCAAACAGAATTCCTCGGAGTAAAGAGAGAAGGCTTACTTCTTGTCTCAGTTATTTACTTCATAGTGGCATTTTCAATGTCAAAGTACAGCCAACGACTTGAAGAACGTGTTGGGCTAGGTGAACGATGAGCAATGGAAGTATTAGAGTATCTGCAAGCGCAGTAAAGAGAGGTAGTGCATTATGAGCACAGAAACAACAAATGAGAATCGGTCGGACATGATCGTTTGCGAAAACGTTGATAAATGGTTCGGAGACTTTCAAGCGCTGAAGGGTGTATCTGCAACAATCGCTGAACAAGAAGTTGTTGTGGTTCTAGGCCCGTCGGGATCTGGGAAATCAACTTGGATCAGGTGCATTAATCGTCTTGAAGCCCACCAACAAGGAACCATTATCGTAGACGGGGTAGAGCTAACGAATGATTTGAGAAATATTGAGAAGATACGATCCGAAGTGGGGATGGTTTTTCAACAATTCAATCTTTTCCCACATATAAGCGTTCTTGATAATGTAACTTTGGCTCCCAAATGGGTTCGTAAAATGCCAAAGGCAGCCGCAGAGAAAAAAGCTGAAGAATTATTAGAAATGGTAGGGATTCCGGAACAGGCTGCGAAATACCCAGGACAACTATCAGGGGGTCAGCAACAAAGAGTCGCCATAGCGAGAGCTCTTGCTATGGAACCACGGATCATGTTATTTGACGAACCTACATCAGCCCTTGACCCAGAGATGATTAAAGAAGTGCTGGATGTCATGAAAGATCTAGCTCATGGAGGAATGACGATGATGGTAGTAACGCATGAAATGGGGTTCGCCCGTGAAGTAGCAGACAGAATTATTTTCATGGAGTCGGGTGAAATAGTGGAGTCCGGGACTCCAGAGCACTTCTTCACCAACCCTACAGAAGACCGAACAAAGCTTTTCCTCAGCCAGATTCTCTAAGTAGAAACACTATTTAGATAATGCGAGGGGCAGTCCAGCGAGCTACACTAAGACTCTGAAAATAAAATAATTATTTGTCGTGGTTCCGAAGTCCGGTTTATTTCCGGCACTGTCCCGCAACGGTAAAGTCTAAGCGAAAGCAAAGAATAAGTCCGGTCGAGTCCTCGACAAAACGAACATTCTCGAGGTTAGGACAAGTTCGTTGCTGGGTACCCAGTCAACCGCAACTCGAGGGGGGGTATCCATGGAAAATAGAAAAAAACTTACAGTTTTGATAGCAACTCTCGCTTTAGCAATTCCAGCTTTTAGCTGCTCAAGTAGCGCATCGGGAATACAGTCAAGTGGTGAACGCTCCAGCGTCCCAACTTCCATGCAAGCCGATAGCGAAGCTGCTCAAAACATTTATCCACTTGTATTAGAAACAACTACAGGGGAGATAAGCATTGAAGAGAAACCAATGAAAATCTTGAGTTTGTCTCCTACAGCTACTGAGATTCTCTTCGCAGTAGGTGCCGGTGATCAAATTCTTGCTGTTGACGACCAGTCAAACTACCCACCTGAAGCTCCCACGTCAGGAATATCTGGTTATTCACCAAACCTAGAAGCAATTCTTGCTTTGGAACCAGACCTTGTCGTTCATTCGTACCTTCCAGAAGATATTGAACAAGGTTTAGCGAATGTAGGGATTCCCTCACTTCCGCAATTTGCAGCAGCGACTCTTGAAGATACGTATCAACAAATAGAGCAATTAGGCTTAGTGACTGATAATAACGAATCTGCGATGGCACAACTCCAGTTAATGAGAGAAGAGGTAGATCGTTTAATAGTTCGGACAAGTAGTTTAGAGTCATTGCGTTTCTACCATGAACTAGACCAAACCTATTACTCGGTTACTTCCGCAACATTTATCGGGCAAGTTTATGACATGCTTGGTTTAGAAAATATTGCTGACGCTGCTGATTCAGCTGGGTCTGGGTATCCGCAACTTTCAGAGGAGTACATACTTTCTCAAGATCCAGATTTAATCTTTCTCGCTGATACAAAATGTTGTGCACAAAGTATTGAGACCGTTTCACAAAGAAATGGGTGGGGTGCTCTCACAGCAGTGCAAAGTCAAAGAATAATTGAATTAGACGACGATGTAGCTTCAAGATGGGGCCCTCGTGTAGTTGAATTCTTAGAAGCGATAGTTATCGCTATGGAACAAGTTGACTAAAGATAACCAAATTCTGGGGTTTGAACCTGCGAAACTAACAAAAAGGTTAGTAGCAGGTGCCTCTTGCATACTCCTGCTTTCAATTTTGGCTAG